>Ga0351971_1007_pt1 | contig 41758 bp, 49 predicted proteins | sample BONcelFGM3001F11_FD_206746 | JGI IMG/M metagenome (GOLD analysis project Ga0351971, IMG submission 206746) | Enriched cells from coal bed in the Powder River Basin, Montana, United States - BONCAT cells FGM rep2 HSBNCT.FGM.300.1.F11 ...
TTAGTCGGTAATGTGGGATATTATATTGATATATTTACCTATCATTCCTTTGCATTTAATCTCCTGGGGAGACTCGGAAGTTTGGAAAAATCCGATAAGGTTATACAGCAGGCTACAGATGCCATTTTAACCGGAGAATTATCTGATCTCAGAATTGATAGTAAAAGTGTCCTTGTAGTCGATGAGTATCAGGATATAGGGCAGGACGAATTTAATCTTTTAAATGCAATCATAAAACAGGCTGAAGACATAAGGGTAATAGTCGTGGGGGATGATGACCAGAATATATATGAATTCAGAGGTTCTTCTTCACGATATATGAAAGAATTCAAGGAAAAATATGACTCTGAAACCTATTATCTGGATACAAATTACAGGAGTCAGGCAAATATTGTGGATTTCTCAAACCTTTATCTGAGGTGTCTTCCCGAAAGAATGAAGGAAGGATGTACTCTTCGGGCAAACACGAAAGATAACGGTTCTATTAAAATTATAAAATATAAATCAGGACATTTGATAATGCCTCTTACGGAACATATTATTTCTTCCGAATTACCGGGAACTACAGCGGTTTTGACTAATACAAACGAAGAAGCCATGCTTGTTGAAACAGTTTTAAAACAGAGAGGAGTTCCTGCAAAGTTAATACTGGCAAATGAAGGTTTCCCTTTGAAAAATCTTGTAGAACTCAGAACCTTTACTCATTATATCTCAAAAGAGATCCTTGACGAACTGGGATTTATAACGGAAGACCTCTGGATTAAAGCAAAGGAAAAGATTAAAAAAGATTATGACAGATCTATTAAATCAGACCTCGTTTTTGATATTATCCACAGATTTGAAAAAGCAAATCCCAGGAAGTTTAAATCGGAATGGAAGAGTTATCTTGAAGAAATAAGGATAGAAGAGTTTTATTTCCCGGATAAAGATATTATTCTGGTATCTACTATGCATAAGGCAAAAGGGAAAGAATTTGATAATGTTTTTTTGCTGCTGAATAATTATATCTTATCCAGTGATGAAAAGAAAAGAGTTCTTTATGTGGCAATTACAAGAACTAAAAAAAATCTCTTTATTCATACAAACCAGGATTATTTTGATAAGTTGACTGTGGAAAATTTTGATGTTCGATATGATGATAGAAATTATGGCGCACCGGAATCTATTGTCATTCAGTTGTCTCTTAAGGATGTTAATCTGAATTTTCAGAAAAATCAGACTGATGGAATAAGAAAAATTCAGGCAGGGGATGAGTTATATTTAAATAATTATAATCTTCTCCAGGATAAATACAGGAAAGTATCAATAAAATATGCAAAATCTTTTGAGGAGAAACATAATCAGTTCCTGGAAAAAGGCTATCATGTGCATAATGCAGAAGCAGGTTATGTTGTAGTATGGATGGATATAGAGGAAAGTAAGGAATGCAGGATTTTATTGCCGAAGATTTTATATAAAAGAAATAAGGTGATAGAATGATTACAGAATATAAACCTTTTATAGAATCGTGCCAGAAAACACGGTATTTTTATTATTTTGACGTTATATAGTTTTTACCTTATAATAAAATTATGGTAATTATGCACTGAGAAGTTATTGTTAGAGCCAGTAAAAAATCAGTCAAAACAGGAAATTAATTATGAAATTTTCGGAATTGGTCAGGTTGTTAGAGAAAAATGGTTTTAAACTTGTAAGACAAAAAGGTTCTATAAGATATTATGGTAAAGACGATTGTAGTGCTCTGGTTCGTATAGATTATCATGGCTCAAAGGAAATTCCTAAAGGTACCTGCCAGGCTATATTGAAGACAGCAGGTTTAAAGTAATAATTCAGTGAAGGAGTGATAAAATGATCGAATTAAAATATTCTTTAATAATCGAAGCGACAGAGGAACCGGATTATTTTGGTTTTTATTCTACTGAGTTAAAAGGATTTACAGGAATAGGTCATTCTATTGAGGATTGCATTTATAAAGCAAAATGGGGAATGATAGATCATATAGACTTGCTGAAAGAAAAAGGTTTTCCTGTACCTCCTAAAAATCCTAATCCAAAAATTATTATTCAAAATCAACAGGAATTAGAAATAGCAGTATGAAACTGAAATACCGCCCGGTGCTTTTATAATTTGTAGAAACATTTATAGGGTAACCGGCTTAACGCTGGAGTATATTAAGGAATTATAAAACGGATAATATAATTAATCTCTCGAGAACATAGAGTTTGCTTGAATGTGAGAGAAAACTATTGATAGATAAATTATCAGATATTTTAGATAAAAAACAGAAAGAAAACAAGATGAAAAATTTACTTTCCGATAGTTAGAAGAATGGGTAATGAAAGTGTGTTATATAGATTAAAAGGATTTGTGTAGAACTTTCTATATTTTTCTATATAAATTCATACTATGTGATGAATATAGTCTTAAGGAAAATTATAAGATTTTTAAAGATAATATTTCATGCTGTCAGGATATGGAAAAGTGCGAAACCATAATTATTAAAACACTTCTTTAATTCCATATAACTTCAATGAAACCACTATTAATTATAATGCTATCACTGGTGATAATAGGGATATCCAGATATTTTGCAGTCGCAACTATTAATCTATCATGAAGTTCCAGTCCTATTAACCTGTTTGCAGTCATTACTATATCCAGATCCAGATCAATAAGTTTATAATTTCTGTTTAATTTTATTTTTTCAACAAAATCTTCCAGACTGATGGGAATTCTATTTTTTTCTGCCAGATACATAATTTCAACGATTGACATTATGGATATCCAGATTATATGTCCGCCTTTTTCCGTTTCTTCAAAAATTTTTCTGGCTTTGCTGCCAATCTTACCGGTATCAGCAAAAAATCTTACAACAGCAACTGTATCGGCTAAATATTCCATCTTGAAATCCTTTCTTCAAGAGTTTTTTCCGATGTGTTTCTCACAATTCTTATTTCCTGTTCCAGATTATCTATTTTTTCAAAACCAAGTCCTTTCCATATGCCTTTCATGTTTATCATTTTTTTATCGCCTTTATCTATAATGGCTTCCATAAGATTATTAATTTCCTGCAGTTTTTCTAAAGATAAATACAGTAAATTACCTTTTATTCTACCTCTCAGGGAGTTTGTATCCATAAATAACACCTCTTATAAATTATTATAACATAAAAATAATCAAATCCGGCCTGTGATTATTAATTATTTTCGCCACCGGCACCTTTTGTCGCCCTCATTGTTTTATAATATGTCTGAACCGTGATTTTCTGGATAAAAGATTTTCAGGATTGAGAAAAATTTCTGACAGATTAGATCGTCTGAAATCCTTTGTATTACAGGTTTTTTCTCTTTTTACTGTTTTTCAGGGAAAACAAGAAGATTTCAGAATATATAGAACCGGAAAGAAACAGATCAAAGAGTTTTCAGGTTTTCCGAGATACCATAGATTTCTTCCATATGGGACTGGATGTCCCTGGAACTCATTCCTCTGGCATACATGGATAATATGCGGTCTTCTATCGTATCGTATTTCTTTACTGCTAATGGCTCAAATTCTCCTGCTCTATCACGGGGCACAGAGATCTCTATTTCTCCTTATGTTATCAATATATTTTATAGAAAATAGTAAAATTATTCTTAAGAATTTATTGATTTAATTTCAATATAATCTTATAATTATATGAGAGGTGATGGCATATGATTACTAAAAAAGGAAATAGGTTCTGGGTGAGTTGTGAACCGGAACAGTATAAACAAATTCAAAATATGGCACATAGTGCCGGGTTATCTATGGGACAGTTTGTTCTGGCCAGGGTTCTCGGGTTGAAAGTTGAATACATTGACGAAATAAAAGAATATCCACTGTATAAAGAAACTAAAAAAGGTAAGAAAGAATATAAAAGCAGATATGTATCCAGAAAGAAAATCCTGAGACCCGCTAAATTTGATGATCCTTTAACATCGGAAGAAAAGGAACTGTCTGATAATGGTTGGAATGAATATTTACAGGGTAAATCTAGAAATTGGAAAGAAGTAAGAGAGGAAATACCTGATGCCGGATAACTGGACAGTTCATATATCAAACACTGCTGAACAGGATTTGAAAAAACTTCCTCCGCAGGAACAGTCCAGAATTAAAAAGGCTATAGACACTCTTGAAAATGGAACATATCAGAAAAATACAAAACAATTGGAAGGGCGACCTGACTGGAGTTTGAGAGTAGGAAGGAGACGTGTGATATTCCGAGTAGATAAAGAAAATGGTGTAATAGTAGTAACAGCCATAGGTACCAGAGGAGATATATATTAATATATCAGTCTTTTAGAGATTCTATTATTTTCAATTCCTCTTCTTTTACATTCGGTGTATGGATAATCTCATAGCACAGTTCTATGCACTCATTGCATATATACACACTTGGACCATCAACAAGTTTTTCTACCTCAGTATGGCCTCTGCCACAAAAAGAACATTTCAAATTCATGTTTTATAATTAAATGTCAGAACCGGCATTTATATGAGAATCGTGATGCGTAATGCGTGATGCGTAATGCGAAAATACATTCTCATGCTTCGTTGTGACCACCCGGTCATGGCTGTTTTCAGGATTTATGGGAAGAGACTTCAGGCGACCATTATACTGCTATTTCTGCTTCCTGTTGATTCTGAATAATAATTTTCGGATTAGGATTTTTATGAGGTACAGTCAGCCCTTTTTCTTTCAACAGGCTTATATGTTCTTTCATTCCCCATTTTGCTTTATAAATACAATCCTCAATAGAATGGCCTATTCCTGTAAATCCTTTTAAATCTGTAGAATAAAAACCAAAATAATCCGGTTCCTCTGTTGCTTCTATTATTAAAGAATATTCCAATTCGATCATTTTTCACCACTCCTCCATTGAATTATTCCTTTAAACCTGCTGTCTTCAATATAGCCTGGCAGGTGCCTTTAGGAACTTCCTCTGACCCATGATAATCGACTCGAATCAAATCGTTCCAGCCAGATTTACCATAATATCTTATAGAACCTTTCTGTCTCAAAAGCTTAAAACCATTTTTCTCTAACAATCTAACCAGTTCTGAAAATTTCATAATTAATTTCCTATTTTGATTACTTAATTATTTTCTATAATTTATTATAACATAAAAAATCATCGAATCCGCCCTGTGATTATTAATTATTTCCCCACCGGCAGATTTTGCTGGTCTTTCTGTTTTATAATTAAATGTGAAGATGAAGCTATGAAGATATTAAGTAATAGGTATTAACATAAAACTATGTATTGACATAAAATTATGTATAAATTATGATATTCATCAGGAGGTGAATTTAGATGCCAAAAACAAAAGATGTTAACATGGATTTTTTAAATCTCAAAGTACCTAAAGATTTCAAGTATTTACTTAAAGAACAGGCAGCAAGAGAAAAAACCACCATGCAGGATATGATTTTTAGAGTTTTACAGGACTATTGCCGGAAAAAATCTTTAAAAGATACCTTCGATACTGTACCTTATGAGGATGAGGAATTATCACATGAAGAAATAAAAGCAATCGAAGAATCTAATGAAGATATAAAAGAAGGTCGAACCCTACCTTTAGAGCAGTATATTGATGGGAAAAGGCTATGAATTTAGAACTGACTCGAACAGCTATGAAAGACCTTGACCAGTTGGAGCAGAAAACAAGGGATAAGGTTTATGAGGAATTATATAAATTACGTGATAATAAAGCCAGGTTTAAGAAGTTAAAAGGACAGGAACATACTGGAAGGTTAAGGGTAGGAGAATACAGAGTTATATTTGAGTTATCAGGTGAGACTATTTATATAAAGACTGTTAAGCATAGGAGAGAGGTTTATAGGAAACTGTAATAGACTGCATATGGAAGGAGCATTGAAAAATAAAGGATCGAAAACTAAATCTGAGTGGGTTTTAAATTGAAAATTTAGAAAAGATTTAGAAAAGGTACATGTCTAATTTCTTACTATATAAGGTTTTTATCGTTTAATAAAATTAGATTTTTATTAAAGCTTTAGTAAAGAAATTAATTTTTTATAAAAAATTTCCCCGCCGGCACCTTTTGTCGCCCTCATTGTTTTATAATATGTCTGAACCGTGATTTTCCAGATAAAAGATTTTCAGGATATTGAGAAAGAATTTTTTGCACTATAGTAACCCCTTTTATTTCAGGGAATCTTCCTGGTCAGAAAAATCTATTCAAATCTACCGACAAACTATGTAAATCTACAGATGGATTTTTCTGTAATTCGCTCTCCGATTGACTGATAACAGTATCTGGAGTCCTGGTTGAGCCAGTCATCATGTCAAGACTACCCACAACCGTAGAACATCTTGCAAGGAGTATCTCTTTAACCTTCTTATAAGGGGTGTAAAGAGTGATTTCTTTATCGTCTTTCCTGGCTAAGACGTTCTTTCCTGCGTTGTAATCTGCATGTACAACCCTGTCACAGTGAGGACAGTAAAATCTGTCGCCTCTGCGAAGACCAAAATATCCGCAAAAACTACAGATTTGTGATGTATATGCTGGATTTACAACTGCTGACCTTATATCGTTAAGACTGAATTTATATTCTAATCTCTCCTGTATATATCCTTTTACCCATCTTGATAATTGTCTCTTTATTTTCTTTGGTAATTTCTCTCTCCAGTTTATAAAATTTAAATTCTCTAATACAACATCAGATGGTTTTTCTTTTTTTATAAATTTCCCTGCTTCATTATTTATATAACTTTCAAGCCTGGCACGGCATGTCTCTTTTTTTCTCCAGTATTTCCTGTTCCCAAGATTATATTTAATTATCCTTCTCGCTTTTCTTATATGTCCTTTTTCCAGATTCTTTTTTACCAGTGATCTTAATTTATTTCTTTTCCGGTTTATCTCATTAAGTCTCTCTGTTTCTTCTGACAGGAAACTGTTCAGTTTTTTTCCGTAAAAAGTTCCTTCACTTGTGGCTATTAAACAGCTGTATCCTTTGTCGATTCCGATTGTTTTTTCTTCTTCACTGATTTTGTTTATTTTTGCTTTCACACAGTTATGAATTTCTATTCTTTCCTTTGATTTTATCACTATTCTTAAATTGCCTTTAAATTGCCTCTCATCAGTCACTTTTAATTTTATTCTTTTACCTCTTTTTAGACCCTGAATAGATAAAACATTTTGACCTTCTTCCATTTCATATCCATACATACTGCTGTCTATCTCAAAGCTTCTTGCTTTTCTTGACACAGGATTTTTTCCTTTATGCTTTCTTACATATCTCTTTATAAGGTTATGAACATAGGTCTCTCTTATTTCTAAATCTTTTATCTTTTTCGGTTTTTTAAAGTCTTTACCTCTTAGAAGAGAATTAAGTAAAGAATCTGCTTTCAATATGTAGTATATATAAAATCTTTCATCTTTTTCTAAATTGATATTACCATATACTGCTTTTTTGATTTTATTTTTACAGTTAGACCACTGGCTTTTTATAATTCCTACAGCACTATCAAGGGCACTTTTCCAGTGTCTGTCAGGTAAACCCCAGGCTCTTGCAAAACCACTTTTAACCCATTTATCTCTTATCTTCTTTCTGTGGTTTTTTAGATAAGATAATCCTTTTATACTCCCGTATCTTCCATAAATATAATTCTTCACTTTACTATAGCCATAGGCGATAAGAGTTACTTCATTGTAACTTTCTTCGTCTGGCTCAAGACAGTATTGTTTTACTGTTTGTTTAATTTCTTCTTTCTCTTTCATTGTTCTTCTCCGAAAGAAACAGTTTTTTTGTAATTTCTACAATAGTTTTATTTTTCTTGTTTCGGTTCCATATAGTTTTAATGAAAAAAATTGTATTATTGAAAGGAAACTCTTATTAATATCATATAATTATATTTTAAATATTTATTGTGTTTTGTCAATATTTATATATATTTATATGGATTTTATTGAACAGTTCCAACCTCCATAATTAAAAAAATATCGTATCTACGACAGGCATGAATTTCTATATCTCTTCTCCTATTTCCTTCTGTCTATTTTTTATTTTGCTATGGTTTTGCAGATAAATACTTTATTACTTCTGGGTTAATAATGTCCATAATATTATCACTCATCGCCATAGCCATAATATTATTTCTTGAGAGACGTTTTGTTGCCTCATCTGGAATGTGAAGAGAAGCAAAGATAGGAATAATTTCTTTTTCTTTATATTCAGGGAAAAAGCTATAGAACTCTTTATTTTTTATAAAGTCTATAAAATCTTCTATGTAACTGGTTCCTGGTGTGGACTTTACTTCAACCAGAACTATAGCTGTATCATACACAGCTATGACGTCAAATTCTTTGTCTCTGGGCTTTCTTTTCTTCATATTAGTTATAAATGTATCGTAATCTTTTAAGTTAAAATATTTTTCTCCTATAGCTTCTACATTGGGAGCAACCAGATCTTCTACTATAGTCCCCCATTTATTAGCCAGGTCTCCCCATTTCTTATTCATGTCATCTCTCATTTTTTTTGAATCTTGCTTCATCTCTTCTATGGTTGCTTGAGTATAAGTTTTAAAGTCTTTCATTTCCTGGCCTAAAGTATTCACATTCCTACTGACATTGTCAATCTGTATCTGAGTTCTGCTTACTTCATAGGATAAACCTTGAACCATTATTTGCGTCTGTGCTGCTAAAGCTTCTAAATTATTTACTTTTTCTTCTATAACCGGCATCACTTATCACCTAACCTTCTATCAATAGGGCTTCTGGGACTATTTTTTTCATCCTCTTTTTTTTCACAAGCTGACCACGTTCTATAACAAATTTTCTGCTGAGGTATGTATAAACTGTGTTTTCCGAACATTTATACATTTTAGCTATAGTATGGCCTCCAACCCCTTCCTTATATAACCTTTCCCAGTCCTGGTAATGTTCCGAATGTTTAGTTTTTCTCTTTACTCCCGATTTGTTAAGGAGGTCAAAAACTGCCTGCTTACTGACATCAAAGTAACCAGCTATTTCTTTGTATGTATGGCCTTCTTCTCTCAGTTTCTTACATATATCCAAATCCAACTTTTTCATGTTCAAAATCCTTTAAGGCTATTTTCTATTAGTATATCATTTTTATCCTCTATTAGTCAAGTTTAAAATTATCTCAAAAAACATGAAATTTTTAAAACATTTTTTTGTAATTTTTTTAGGTAATAAAAAGCCTTGAAAATACTAGCTTTGTTTATTATAGTCTTTTAATATAAACTTGAGGGTATAGGAATTTTCATTTTTAATGGCGTAAAATAAGGCTTTAGATGAAAATTAAGTAGAAGCAATTTATCTAAATAATTTAATTTTATCAGATATGATCTTTATCTGCAAGTGAAAGAATATTTTTTTAAAAAATCCCTACCGGCACCTTTTGTCGCCCTCATTGTTTTATAATATTTCTGAACCGTGATTTTCCGGATATTGAGAAAAATTTCTGACAGATTAGATTGTCTGAAATCCTTTGTATTACAGGGTTTTTCTCTTTTTACTGTTTTTCAGGGAAAACAACAGGTAAAAGATCGAACAGGCTTATTTACTGGATTTTTCACCTTCAGGTACTTACTTATAGTGAATTTTTTTCAGTTTAACTGAGATAGCAGGCAAGATACTGGCCAGAATATTCTTTTTTTGCTATAATTACAATAGAATTTATACAGGAGTGGATTATTTTGAAAAACAAACTATCATTAACAAGTAATGAACTACTGGCTATAAAGGGACTGAAAGAAATATTATATTCTTCTTTTGATATTACAGACATAAGGCTTTTTGGCTCAAAGGCCCGGGGAGAAGATACTCCTGAGTCAGATATGGATTTAATGATTGAAATCAATAAATCTACGGCGGATATAATATCAAAGATTTACGATATTACCTTTGATATTAATCTTGAATATGATACTTCCATATCTCCGGTTATATTCAGCAAAATTGAACTGGAAGAAGGCCCCTTATCTGAATCTCCCCTTTATAAAGTGATTCAAAAAGAAGGAGTTGTCATTTGATAGATAGAGTGAAGCAGATTCAACTCTCCAGATATCGTCTGAAACAGGCAGAAGAATGTATTGATGAGGCCAGTTACCTCTTTTCCGGCAATAAAAGCCCCCGTTCAATTATCAATCGTCTTTATTACGGCATGTTCTATACAGTTCTGGCTTTGTTGATATTTGAGCCATATTCATCGTCAAAACACAGAGGAATTCTGTCTTACTTCAATAAAGAATTCATAAAGAAAGGGATATTCCCGGTAGAAATGGGCCGTAGCATAAATAAGGCTTTTGAATTGAGGCAGGCCGGTGATTATAGAGAATATATGCTTCTCACATATGATGATGTTACGCCTTTTATAGATAAAGCAAAAGATTTTCTTGAGAGAATCAGGAAACATCTGGAAGAAAATACTTTTAAAACCCCTTAATTTTTTTATAAAAATTTTCCCGCCGGCACCTTTTGTCACCCTCATTGTTTTATAATATGTCTGAACCGTGATTTTCCGGATAAAAGATTTTCAGGATTGAGAAAAATTTCTGACAGATTAGATCGTCTGAAGTCCTTTGTATTACAGGTTTTTTCTCTTTTTACTGTTTTTCAGGGAAAACAACAGGTAAAATATCGAACAGGCTTATTTACTGGATTTTTTACCTTCAGGTACTTACTTACAGTAAATTTTTTCAGTTTAACTGATCTTTAACGTCTGATTTGACTTTGTGTTTTTTTTGTTTATAATTAAATATCTGATATATTGGCCGTAGCAGGTATATTTTTTGTAATTTTGATGTAATATCTGTAAAATATATACTTGTTTGCGGAAAAATTTATGGAAGAAAATATTTTTGTGACATGGCATGACACAGGTAGATGATAAAATTATATATAATTTCCAATAATAAAGAGGATGGAAAAATGGAATTTAGCCATGGTTAATCTGGATATGATTGATAGAATCGGCCAGGGCATAAAGAATATGTTTCTGGAACAGAAGAATAAATATTTTCCTCTTCCGGAATATGACTTTTCTGAACTGGATGCGGTTAAATTAAAGATCTACGGTCATATTATAGATGAGAATTATTCTAGATTACTTATTGAGAGAACTGATCTCGACCTGGGTACGGTTATTATGTTAGATAAGGTTCAGAAAGGGCAGAAAATAAGTAAAGAAGCTTTTCATTTATTAAAGATTTAGAAAAGATTTAGAAAAGATTTAGAAAAGATTTAGAAAAGATTTAGAAAAGATAAATCTTTAATTGCTTATTATATAAGGTTTTTATCTGTATTTTTATCTTTAATAAACTTAGATTTTTATTAAAGATTTATTAAAGAAATTATTTTTTTACGTAACAGTTCAGGTCAATGAGATATGGCAGACAGGAAAAAAGACTGTAAAGGATTTTGCCGGAGTGATGGATTGTATTGAGAAGAGATGTTTTAAGCCTGTGCCGGTGGAGAAGGTGAAAGGAACGAAAGAGACTTTTGCTGTCAGGGTATGCTGGAACTGTGACGATGGGTTTTCCTGCAGGTCTTACAGGGAATATGCCGGGGGGCAGGTAAGAGGAGGGAAGGGGGCCAGGTATTTTCAGGATTATGTGCCGGAGGAGGAGCAGGAGGAGTTTGTTAATGGGAATCCGGGAACTTAGGGAATTAATATAGATATAAAGAGGAAAATTATTATTTAACATGAGTAATAGTGTCTATCAACTATATGACTTTGTAAATAGTGGAGGAACGATATATAAATCAAGCCAATCAAACGGAGGAATTTATAAAGTACCTTTTGCTATCGATGCGAAAGGAGAAGAGGTATCTCAGGAAAAGGCTAAAAAATATTATCTTGCCTGTAGAGCTATAGATGATAAACTAAAGCTTCTTAAAAATAAAAAAAGGATATATTCGACTTTTTTCGGACAGATATTTTATTTTGTTGACATTAAAGAACGGTTAAATAGCATTTTAGCCACTTTAGAAAGTATATTTTTTATATATGTATCTGTTTTTCTGGATTGGCCCCAGCCTTATTTTTGCCCTGATTGTCACGGTGAAGTTTTATTTGCTGATAGCGTAATCTCTTATGGTTTGAAACGTCGTTCTTCCAATTCGATGGGTCTTTTTTCTAGTGATGATACCATACCTGCTCATGCTTTAGAACGAACTTACTTTTCTCATAAAGTAATATGTTGTCCGGTTAATGAGGGAACTATTGAAATATTAAAAAATAAATATAGTTGTTTATCAGATCAATATAAGTGGGAAGCTTTAAAAACATTTATAAATACAAATTATTTAAAAGAAGATTTTCATGAGCATTTGAGAAATTTAAAATATTCTATAGGAACTTCAGATCATAGTGTTAAACTTCAAGAAGATGATATTGAGAAAATTATTTCTCATATACCTAAGTTAACTTCCAGACCTTGTGATTTTATGAATGAAACAGAAAAACACCTTCGTGCAAGATGGTCTGTAGTAAAATCTATAAATGAAAATAAAGAAATATTTTTACTTCGACGATGTTCCAAATGTAAGAAAACAGGTAGGCAGTTCTTCCCTGTAAAACAAAGAAAAGCTTTTCTTGACTATATTTTACCGTCAGACCAACGTGCCGATGTGGCAATAACGGATGAAAGTAATAATCTGATAGCAGTTATTGAAATCGTTGATGAAAAGATTGTAAGCAAAGAAAAAGAAAAAGCTCTAGAAGGTATTCCTTGGGGAGAAATTTCAGCCGAAACTATTCTTGGTAGTTTTGAATGGCTGGTGAAAAAGGATAATTTCAACCCCTATGTCTGTAAGGCATGTAAAAATGCACAGTCTGAAGATATGTTTCCTCACATAATACAATCCTCTGAGCCTTCTACTGAAGGTAGAGTCAGGTTTGAATCAGAGAATTATTTTTTCTATCTGAATTTATTATTAAAAGAAGAATTTAGAATTCCAATAAAGATGACAGAACTTGTAGTTGATGAATTAAATAAATTTTTCTATTTTAAGGTAACTGAAATTCTTGTGTTTAATAAAGATGGAAGTCCAGATATTATTTACAGAGTACCTTCTGATATAAAATTACCACCAGATGAAGATATTATGTGGGTTCTTTCTTTTATTTCACATGATAACTGGATAAATATCCTCAGACATACTGAGCAGAAACCATATTATACAGATGAAAAACATGCATATTATCATCCTTATGGTTTTGCGACGCCACAGAAATATAGTAGAGATGCATGGAATAATAAATATCCTATAGATAAAGAAGATTCTTCTGCTAAATTATTAGCACTTTTAAATAGATTTTTTTTGTTACCTAAAGGTCAAGTTATTACTAATATAAAATATTGGGACTATAAATATCAACAAGGGGCAAGTAAAAAATATAGAAAAAAGAAGGGTTCCAGTAAATATTCTATTCCACATGAAAATGCCTATGGTTCTGATATTGAAGCAAAATTAGGAGAGGCTTTAATAAAAGAAAATATAAATTTTAAGAAACAGTATGAAATTTATACTGACGGAACTTTACTGACTGTTACTGATTTTTACATAGAATCAGGCAAAATTGCCCTTTATTGTGATGGTTTTAAATATCATTACAACAAAGAAAGTGTCATTAAGGATCGAAATCAGGACAGGGTATTACAGTTCCTTGGTTATAAGGTCTTGAGATATACAGGTTCTGAGATTGTAGGTAATCTGGATAAATGTGTAAGGGAAATAAAGGGATTTATAAATAAGTTTACTTCAATGAATTGTATTTGATTTATCTTAAATTTATTGAGGTTAAGTTTTTTTGTTTAATTTTATTTTGGGAGTTAGAAATGTCTGAAAATTTGCGTAAAAATATTCTTATTGAACTTGCCAGGTATACAGGTAAAGAGGTAGCAGCCTCTTTTATTAAACATACGTCAGATATTATAACAAATATTGAGCGTTTTCATAATCTCATCACTGGCATTTATAAACCTGTCTGGTCTAATTATGCTTTATCCGTTGTAATGAAACTTGGCAGCCCCTATGAACATAAAGATGATGTAATTTATTTAGAAGATGGCCGGTGGTTGATGACTTATTCTCCTCGTTCCGGTGGACTTGAACATTCAGATAATCGTTCTCTTATAAAATGTATGGAAGATAAAATCCCTATTTGTGTCTTTAAACAAATAACTGATAAAAGAAACAAAAAGTATGGCTCTACCTATAAAGTACTTGGTCTTGGTTTAATTACAGGTTATGAGGAAAAATCAGATGTATTTATTGTGGAAAGTGCTGATCAATCTATACTGGATGACGTTACAAGTGTAATTCCAGAAGAAGAAACAAGATATGAAGTAAAGCTTTATGCAAATCTTACAAATGAATTTCAACCCTTTGTTAGAGAAGGAAAAGCCAATTATACTATTAATTCCGCAAAGAGAGATAAAGTATTCCGTCAGATAATTTTAAAAGAATATGATTTTACTTGTGCTGTATGTGAGATGAAATTCCTTCTCGGAAATCTATTCGAAGTAACCGCATCTCATATTGTATCTAAAAAAGATAATGGTACAGATGATCCAAGAAATGGCCTTGCTTTATGCCGAACTCATCACTGGGCATTTGATGTAGGAATATTTTCTCTAAGTGACAACTATGAAATGCTATTAAGCCCGTCTTTGGTTAAAGCAGAAACACGAAATTTTGACTTGTTGAATTTAAAAGGAAAGAGAATATCCTTGCCGAAGCATAAACAAATTTGGCCTCATCCTAAGTCATTATTATGGCATAGAAATGAGATACTGTTAAAATAAAAATTTTCGAAAGTTGTGATATTTATGAGATTACATAAGAACGTGTTGTATAAAACTGATCTTGGAGAATATTATATAGGAAAAGCAGAAGAATTACTTAAATCTAATTTAGGTAGGAGATTGAAAAATAAAGTACAATTAATCTTAACTTCTCCACCATTCCCACTAAATAATAAAAAAAGTTATGGGAATTTAACTGGAGAAGATTATAAAAATTGGTTTATCAATCTAGCAGAGATATTTACTGACCTATTAACAAATAATGGTTCAATTGTAATAGAAATAGGTAATTCTTGGGAGCCAAAACGACCGGTACAATCTCTTTTACACTTGGAAGCATTATTAGGATTTGTTAAAAACCCTAAAGCAAATTTTAGACTGTGCCAGGAGTTTATATGCCATAATCCTTCCCGCCTTCCGACTCCTGCACAGTGGGTAACAGTAAAGAGATGCCGGATGATTGATAGTTTTACTCATATATGGTGGATGTCAAAAGTAGATTACCCTAAAGCTGATAATAGAAAAGTATTGAGACCATACAGTAAAAGTATGGAGTCATTATTAAAAAAACAAAAATATAATTTTGGGACAAGACCATCAGAACATACTATCAGTGAGAAAAGTTTCTTGAAAAATAATAACGGCAGTATAATGCCTAATGTTATGGAATTTGAACAAATAAATAATAATAAGGAGCCTAGATTACCAAGAAATATATTTAGTATATCAAATACTATCTCCAATGATTTTTTCATGAAAACCTGTCGTGAGAAAGGTATAAAACCACATCCTGCAAGAATGCCTTTAGAACTTGCTAATTTTTTTATTGAATTTATAACAGAACCAGGTGAATTAGTATTAGATACTTTCGCAGGTAGTAATACTACTGGTTTTTGTGCTGAAAAGTTATCTCGTAAATGGATATCAATAGAAATAGATAAAAGGTATGGAGAACAATCTATAGTAAGATTTCAAGATCCTTCAATAGAATGTAAATTAAAGAAAGTAGGTAAGTAAAATGCTTTTAACAGAACAAATTAAATCTCTGGCATTAGTGGATATATTTTTAGAAAGTAAGAAAAAAGAATATTTTCTGGGCAGACCATTTTATCTAGATTATGATAAGGCTTATTTACTGATTGCCGATGCATGGAAAAAGAAAGTTGGCGGTATCCCACAGGGAACTTTTCTTTTAGCTTTTTACGAAAATGAGGAAGATGTAGCAGAAACTTTACTATTAAGGGCACTAAAACCTACTAAATTACCTACAGATAATGATGTTGTAAGTTCAATGGTTGAATACTATAAAGATAATCTAAATACTTCAGGTAAAGAGAGTCAACTTGATGAATTTACAAGATATGAATTTAGTTTTTCCGGGTTGGAATGTAGAATTCTGGGTACTTTCTATAAAGATAAGAATGATAAAACTTTATTTGGTGCAGATGTCGAAAATTTTTATAGTGCCCATAATTATAGTGTTTATAAACCACAGGGTAAAGTACTCGAATTTATTTCAAATTTAAGAGATGGTGATAGTATACCTGGAAGTGATACAGATATAAGGATAGGAAAAGTAAGATATAGTTCCAGCTATAGGTTCCAAGAGAATATGGAAGATGTACCTGTTTATGTTAATCCGAAAGATTTTTTGGGGAAGAGAACAGCTTTATTCGGCATGACTCGTACCGGTAAATCAAATACTGTTAAAAAGATTATTCAATCTACAGTAGAGATTAGTAAAAAAGTGCCTGAAAATTTATTTGATGATTATGTTAAGATAGAAAATTTACTTGAACCTTATGACTCTAATGGTATTCCTAAGCAATCAGTAGGACAAATTATTTTTGATATTAATGGTGAATATGCCAATGCAAATCTACAGGATGACGGTACTGCTATTTTTGAATTGTATAAAGAAGATGTAATAAGGTATAGCGTATTAGAAAAGACAGGATTTAACATTATGAAAGTTAATTTTTATAAAGATTTATTATCTGGATTTGAATTAATTAAATCTCATTTGATAAATGATATTACTGATTATGTTAAAAGCTTTACATCTATAGATCTATCTGAACCTGAAGATAAAGATGATGAATCTTCTGTTACGAGATATGGAAGAAGAAAAGCAGCTTACCTTTGTTGCCTTGCTCAAGCAGGTTTTAAGATACCGGATAAATTTATAATTAAGTTTGATGGTAATAAAGATTTGAACGATATAGGAGGATGTAGTCCTGATAAAGGTATTTCATTAAACGATGCAATTAATTGGTTTAGCAATATTTGGAACGTTTATGAGAAAGAGAGTTTTTTTGAAAATTATAAAAAGAGAAAAAAACATGAATGGGCAGATGAAGATTTAAAATCTATATTAATATTTCTCACAAGAAAACAGAAACCCGGAGGTAAAGCTAATATAAGTGGTTACCGCAAATTGAATAGATTAAAAGGATTTCATACTAATTCTGTATCAGAATCTTTTGAAACAGATATTATTAAAGCATTAAGAAAAGGCAAGATCATTATTGTTGATTTGTCCCAGGGAGATCCGGAAGTTCAAAGATTATATTCAGAACGTATATGTCGAAAAATATTCTCTGAGGCAATGGATAATTTTATAAAAAATAAACCAAATAATTTTGTCCAGTTTTATTTTGAAGAAGCTCATAATCTATTCCCTAAAAAAGATGATAAAGATTTAAGTCAGGTTTATAATAGGGTTGCTAAGGAAGGAGCTAAATTTAATCTTGGACTTATTTATGCTACTCAGGAAGTGAGTTCAATTAGTGGGAATATTCTTAAAAATACCCAAAATTGGTTTATAGCCCATTTGAATAATGATGATGAATTGAAGGAAGTTAAAAAATACTATGACTTTGGTGATTTCGCCGAGAGTTTAATAAGATTCAGTGCTTCCAGTGATAAAGGATTTGTACGAATGAAAACTTATTCTAATCCGTTTGTCGTCCCGGTGCAGATAGATAGATTTTTAGCTAAATAAGAGGTGTTGTAATGGGTTATTCAAGTAAAGGGCGAAAGCCAAATGAATATGCAAGTAAATCATCTCATGGTTATATAATAAAGGATCCAATAGTAATAGATTTTTTAAATAAATGTTCTATGCCTAAACGTGCAGAAGATGTTACTTTTATGGGGGATAGGATTATTGATGTAGAAGAAAATATAATAAATCCAATAAAACATGTTATTGCTATAGATGGTGGTTACTCTGAAGTCTCTGTAAGAAAAGAATTTCCATCTGTAACAATTACTTTTTTTCAATTTGGTGCTCTTATTTTTAATATTTCGGATTTAGATGAATTGTCTAATAAACCTTTCATTGACCCAGAAGATATTGCAAAATTAAAAGAGATGCAAAGATTCAAACTTGTAATACCTACCAAAAGTATTTCTCTTAATACTGAATATTCTCTAATAAATTCTATTCGTAGTACCCTTCATGATTTCTTTTCACAAGATTTGAAAGGGGATAAATTTATTGAAACATTAAAGTGGTTTATTTTTAAAGAATACAGTCATAATGAACAATCTTCTAAGTGGAATTTAGCTAACTGTCCAACCTGCGGTAGTTCTAATATAGAACTTTATAGAAAAGATATGTCTAAGGAATATACTTTTTCCTGTAATTATTGCCAGGAAAAGATTTATTTAATTGATATATTCAGGCTTCATGAAGCAATTGACAATGAATTAGGAGCAGGAGGAATTTTAGGTTATTTAGTAACTTTGTTAGAACAGATAGTGTTGATTCATATAATAAGGATTATATTAAAAACTAAATCTTCTTTATTAAATGACACGATTTTTATAAAAGATGGGCCTCTTGCTTTTTTTGGTCAAACAGCAAATATGTATAGACCTATGAGAGATTTGGTAACGTATCTTTTAAAATATCATAATTTGTATTTAGTCGGATTAGAAAAAAGCGGTGCATTTGTTGAACATGCTGATGAAATTTCCAAAAAACTTAAGGCAGGACAAGTGTTATTAATAGATAATGACTATATTTATAAATATATAATACCTGGAAAAGCAGATCCTAATAATCCCTATGGCAGAACAACTTATTATGGAAATAAATTGATTTTCAAATCTCATGATGACAAGATATATGTTGCTACTTTACCAACAGGAGATACCATAGCTTTTCCAAAGAAAGATGATTTCACTAATATTGATGTTATTTTAACTAATGTGAAGAAATTAAAATGTGATATGTATGATAGTTCTTTACTCCCTATTAGTTTAGTAAACAAATTAGTTTCTCTGGCTGAACATCCAAGTTCTATTATATTAGAGAAATTTGCAAAAAAGAGCTTAAAATAATAACTTTATAATATGCCTTATAGTTTATTTTTGAAGAGATGAGGAGATAACATGAATATAGCAATAGAAATGTTTAAGTTAAATGATAAATTAAGCGAAATTAAATTTTTCCAGTATAAACTTACAGGTAAAGGAGATGTAAAGAATTTTTTCAAAATAGCAGGTTCTGCAAGATATGCTCTTCAACAGCATAATAACTATAAAGCTGTCTTCAGTAAACAGGAAAATCTTTACTCTATAGAAAAACTGGAAAATATCCCTGAAGTTGAAGGTTGTATAATTAAACCTTTAGATTGGATAACCTTGCCAGTTCAAGGTTTTGAAGATATATATAAAGATTTATTAATTAGATATATCAATGAAAATTTAAAGAAAAATAAAAAATATAATGTAAAATTTAATAACAAAATTTCATCCCGTGACATTTTAAATAGAGATAATTCTTATGAAAAAATAAAAAGTCTGGAAGGAATACATTTAGAAAGAGTTTTTTATTTAGATCCTGTTATTAAATCTGATGGTCAGGTATTCTTAGGGATATCTGTAAATAGTAAATTTACGACTGATAAGAATATTTATGATATGATGAAAGAAAATAAAAATGTTTTAGAAATAGATGTTAATTGCTTATGGTCTACAATAGATAGTTCTGGAAAGATAAAGGAAATTTTAAATAAAACAATATCAGACAAACTGGATTGCCTTAAAGGACAATCTTTAATAGAATTCTTCTATAATACAAATCAGGGCTACAGGGTTAATAAATTTACCGATAAAGATAAAGAAGCAAATGTTGTAATGGTTTGTTATAAAGAGGGAAAAGCATCTTTTGCCTATATTCCTCAATCATTAAAACCTGTCCTGACAAGAGAATATGTAAGTAACATAGATCCTTCTTTTTCTATGAAAACAGATAAGTTTGTTAAGATGGAAATGGACTATAGATTTAAAATTTTAAATGTATTTGTAAATGATATAGGCAGGTTAACCGGTACAGGTGATCTGGAATTTAATTTTAATTCATGTAAATATATCAATGAGTCTGGATTTGAAGTTAAAGAATTAGAACCTCCCACATTAACAGGAGCAAACAGTAAGAAAACAACCAGAAATGGTATATTTAAAACCGGTTATTATAAAAAGCCTGATAAGAAAATAAATGTTGGAATAATGTATCCAGAAGGTTTAGATGAACAATCCAGAAAGTCGCTGCGTAATATCTGGGCTTTTAATGTAAATGGCTATATAAAAGATGGTAAAGGTACAAAACACACAGCATCCTGTGAAAAATTAATGGATTTAGAGTATGAAAAGTTAGGATTTTCTTCTTATACGTCAGGAGATATCACTGACTATAAAAAAGTAGCTTATTCCTTAAAAAACAATCCGAATCTTGATTTAATATTATGTGTAATACCGGATGAAGAAGAAGATAATACATATTCACCTTTTAAAGAAGTTATGGCAGAACTGAGTATACCTTCTCAGATGATTACCACTGGAAGTATTGATACGATTAATGATTGTGATTATATAGACAATCTGTATTCATATTCAGGTCTTTATTATATACAGAATATTTCTTTAGGTATGCTCGGAAAATCCGGAGGAGTTCCATGGGTTCTGACTAATATGGATAGTGATGTAGATTGTTTTATCGGGCTGGATGTTGGAAATCCGGATAGAAAAAATATAAGATATCCTTCCTGTTCAATAGTATTTGATAAGTTTGGTACTCTTATAGGTTATTTCAGACCCAAGCTTCCACAGACAGGTGAAAAAATAGTTGATGAAATATTACAGGATATTTTTGATAGAGTTTTACTTTCTTACTCTGAAAAATACGGGGCATATCCAAAACATATTGTGGTTCATAGAGATGGATTTGCAAGAGAAAATATTGAATGGTTTAAAACATATTTTGGGAATAAGGATATTATATTTGATATAGTAGAAGTTAAAAAAGATGGGGCAGTTAAATTTGGAGAAATTCATCAAAATTTTATATTTAATCCTTTGCCGGGTGTATATTTAACTGATGGTGAAGTAGCATATCTTATCACCACTGATATTCCTCCTAATAAAAAGAAGAATAAAAAAGGATATCTTGGTTCACCTAATCCTCTTAAAATTCAAAAACTATATGGTGATTCCAGTTTAGATGATTTGGTCAAGCAAATATATTATCTATCAGAGATTCATATAGGTTCAATAAAGAGTACCAGACTTCCAGTTACCACCGGTTATGCTGACAGAATATCAAAATCTGTACGTTTTATACCTGAAGGTAAATTAGATAATAGATTATTTTTTTTATAATACAGGTAAATAATTACAGGTAAATTATGAAGGTTATATAAAAATTTATCAATTATGTTAGAAACTGCAAATATTATCTACACAGACGACTCCTGGGTAAATTCCGACCCCATCCCCTTCGAAAAATACGGCGATGAACTATCCCATCAGAACCACCTCTTCGCCTCCGGCACAACTGTCTTCCGCACCCTTGAGCCTGAATATTCCGCAGAAGACATACAGAAACTCCCCACTGATATAACTACTCTGGAAAAAGACTTCATAAGAACTATGAACCCCACTCCGGCAGAAGATATATTCGAAGAAATCTTTGCAGAAGCCCTGGGATTTGATAAAAGAGAATATCTGAATTTTCAATATCCTGTAAAACTTAACGGCAAAAACCTGGCCTACATAGATTATTACCTGGAAACCTCCATCGGCCCTGTAGCCTTTGAAGTAAACGGTGAAACCTTCCACAATCCCCTCTTTACAGGAAAAGATGCCTATTTGAAACAGATAAAAAGGCAGAACTTTATCGTATCTTCCGGTATAAAGGTCTTCAGATGGACAACCAGACAGCTTCAGCAACAGAGGGAAGATGTAGTAATTTTTCTGAGAGATCTCTTTGAAAATGTGGAATTTTTCAGAAAAGAAGATCTCTTTGAGAAAAATTCTGTCTGCTTTATAGACGACTGGTCACACCAGGAAGAAGCACTGAAATCCCTTGAAGAAATCCGCTCTTTCGGATTTAAAGCCGCCCTCATAACACAGGCCACCGGCACGGGAAAAACAGTTATTGCAGTAAAAGATGCCTCGAAAATCGGAGGAAGAACCCTCTTTATTGCTCATACTGTAGAACTTATCTCCCAGGCAGAAAATCAGTTCCAAAAACACTGGCAGGAGGGTTATAATTCGGATAAAGTTTACTGCTCCACCATTCAGAGCATGCTCGGAAAGATCCGGCAATTCCCCAGAGATTATTTTGATTACATAGTAATAGATGAAGCCCATCACGGAGCGGCAAGAACCTACAGATATCTTATAGAATATTTTGATCCGAAATTCCTTCTGGGTCTTACTGCAACACCTGACAGATTGGACAGTCAGAATCTGGAAGAAATCTTCGGGAGAATTGCCCACAGTCTGGATCTGAAGACTGCCATAGAACAGGGTAAACTTGTTCCAATAAGGGCTCTGAGGGTAAATACAAATATAAGTTTTGATAAAATAAGAGTCAACAGATATGATTATACGAAAAACGATCTGGAAAAGAATCTCATTGTAGAAGATAGAGACAATATAATTTTTGAGACCTACAGGAATTATATCTACGGCACAGGAAGAAAAACCGTTATATTCTGTGTTTCCGTTCCTCATGCAAAAAGATTGGCAGAACTCTTCAAAAATAACGATATAAATGCAAAGATAGTTCACGGTGGTATGAACAGAAAGGAAAGGGAGTCTGTTCTAAAAGATTATGAATATGGCAATGTAAATGTTCTTACCTCCTGTTCTGTCCTGAATGAAGGATGGGATTCTCCCGTAACTTCTGTTCTTTTTATGGCAAGACCTACTATGTCAAAAGTTCTTTATATGCAGCAGCTTGGAAGAGGTGTGAGGAAATACAAAAGGGATATTCCTTCTCTTATGGTAGCTGAGAAACGTGCCACCTATGGAATCTCTGCAGATGTGGAAAGAATACAATCCATGTTAAGAGAAACGGAACAGGTTTACAATAAAGGATCCCTTCTAGTTGTTGATTTCGTGGATAATTTTATGAATATGGACCCTTCCTGGAGTGTTCATGCAGTATTCGGATTAAATCATTACAGGCCGGGAGATTATATCTGCTGTTCTGATAAGAAAAATATGAAAATCCAGCCTGATTTCATACAGAATCTGGATTTGAACCTGTGGGTAAAGTCTATCGAAGAAATAGATCCTTTTACATTCGAACAAAAAACCGGCGATATGATTTCATCTATAGAACTTGCAAGGGAATTATGGATAGGTGATGATACATTAATGGATTATATAAAAAAGGAAAAGATAAAACCTGATAAGGTTCTCCAGGTTTCTAACGGGAGGAAAGTCTATTTCTTTAAAAAGGATAATATAGAGAGTATAAGACAGGAACTGGGGCTTAAAAGGAGAGGAATAGATACAATAAAAGAAGATTTCTTCGAGTTTCTGGAACAGAGGGTTTATACCTTCAGTTTTAAAATTGTTTTTCTCCGGTCTTTCCTCATGCATATAAATAAAAAGGGTATTGCAAATATAGACAGTGTCCTGAATTCCTATATGGCTTTTTTTCTTTATCTTTACAACAATCATATAAAAGTAGAAACGGAAAAATCACCTTATAATGATTATGATTATCTTACGGATAAGAGTAAAATGAAAAAATTTCTTCTCATAAATCCCTTTGAGAAATTCGAAAGAAGAAGGCTTGTTAATTACTGCAAAGACCTGGAAGAAATAGGGTTTAATAATATCTTATGGAAACAACTGGAAAAAGAAGATCTGAACAGGATAATGAAACAGATGGAAGAAGATCTGATAAAATATTATAAAGAGAGACTGGATATTGATTTACCGGCCCATGTAATAAATTATTTCAAAGAAGGCTGATTTTTATAGAAAGAGGTAGTTTATGATAGAATATGATAAAATAGTAAGAGACAGAATTCCTGAGATAATAGAGAAATCCGGCGCAAAATACGATATAGAAATACTTACCGATGAAAAAGCCCTGCTTTATCTGGAAAAGAAACTTCAGGAAGAATTGGATGAATATTATAAAAACAAAAACGTTGACGAACTGGCCGATATAATGGAAGTCATAGAGGCAATAGCAGAGAGGAAAGGTTATGCCTTCGGGAGATTGCTTTCATTGAAAGAGGAAAAGAGAAAAGCAAGGGGAGGTTTTGAGAAGAATATACTCCTTAAAAGGACTTACTGAAAAACAGGAAGGAAATTTTTATGGATTACAGAGACAGGATAAGTTCAGATCCTGATATAATGACCGGCAAATCTGTTATAAAGGGAACGAGAATAACAGTAGAAATAATTTTGAGAAAGCTTTCGGAAGGAATGACTTTTGAGGAACTTTTAGAAGCTTATCCCCATTTAAAAAGAGAAGATCTGCTGGCCTGTATCTCTTATTCCTCGGATGTCATATAACGATCATTAATTTTTCATTTTAAAGAAGGTGACTTAATGTCCTGTCTTTTCAGAATTATATTGAAACCTGAGCATGAAGGGGGATATACTGTAACAGTTCCATCTCTATCTGGCTGTATTACTTACGGGGATACACTGGAAGAAGCCGTTAAAATGGGAGAAGAGGCGATTAGCTGTTACCTCGAAAGTATGAAAAAACATGGGGAAGAAATTATTGATGATTCCGGGACTCTGGAGATGTTTTTAACTATAGAATATGTATAAATTACCGCCTTCTTGAAGAAAGCGGCATAGGACTTCCCGATTACTACAAATGGCGGAGCCGTTCCGGCTGCTTTTTCTGTTTCTTCCAGAGGAAATATGAATGGGTTAAATTAGCAGAGGTTCATCCCAAACTCTTTGCCGAAGCGGTGAAATATGAGAAAGAACACAGTGACGGAAGAACTTATACCTGGACTGATACGGAATCTCTCTCAGACCTTCTTAAAAGAAAAGATAGGATAATAGCAGATTATGAGGAAGCCTTAAAAAGAGAGAAGAAAAATGCTCCGAATAAACCACTTTCAGAAGTCTTTGGAGATATAATGGACGGGGAAGATCTTACCATGCCATGTCTTATGTGTAACTGGTGAATTTTTTATTCGGAAAAATGAGCGCCCATGAAAATTAAATGAGCGTATGTTTTTTATTCATTTCCGCTCATTTCAGAAAAACCAGATTAATAATAAATCTGGTAAAATATTTTCTTATAAGTTTTTTCACTTGTTTTTTTTGGTAATTTTATATATTATATAAATTGTAGAGATATATATTTCATTATAGAAAGAGCGTTTTATTAATGAAAGAAAGCATTTATCTTGAAACCAGTGTTATAAGTTATTATACATCCAGACCAAGCAGAGATATTATTGCTCTTGCCCACCAGGAAATTACAAGAGAGTGGTGGCCCGGGGCTTTAAAAAGATTTGATGTTTTTATTTCACAGGCTGTAATTGATGAAGCAGGTTCAGGAGATATAGAAGCTGCAAAGAAAAGATTGGAGATTCTCAATGATTTTCCATGTTTGGAGATAAATGAAAAAGTTGAAGAACTGGCAAAAAAATATATGGAAAGTTTGAATATACCGAAGAAATCATTACGTGATGCCTTTCACCTTGCTATCTCATCTGCGCATAATATAGATTATCTGGTAACCTGGAATTGTACTCATATAGCCAGTGGGGAAATTATCAAGAAATTAACAAAATTAAATCTTTTGCTTGGTGTTCACATTCCTGTTATATGTACTCCGGAAACTTTAATGAAGGAGGTGTGATTATGTGGATAGATCCAATAGTTCAGGAAGTAAGAGAAGCCGGTGAAGAGCTTGCTAAAAAGGCAAATTATGATTTACATACTTTTATAGAGAACTTAAAAGAAAATGAGAAAAAATTAAATTCAAAAATAGTATCCAGAATAGATCTCAAAACAGTAAAACCTGATGAAACAAAAGCTGCTTAGTGCTGCCAGTGTTACGAACTATATCTACGGCCCGGGAAGAAAAGTTTTAGACCTTGAGGATAAAGGAGAAAAATAATGGGAAAGAAAAAAGTCCGCCATATAATGGGTCTGTCAGGTGGAAAAGACAGCACTGCCCCTGCTATACTCTTACATAAAGAGATACCTGATATAGAATATTTTTTCTGTCTCAGAAAGAACTGCCTGAAACCTGTGAATATCTTGAAAGGATAAAAGCAAGATTCGGAATAAAGATTAATTATCTGAGCCCCGAAAGAGGATTTGATTTCCGGCTGGATTGTATGGAGGTTATCTTCCATCCCCCGGAACCAGGTGGTGAACCAGGAAATTAAAGATAGAACCTCTTGAGAGATTCGTAGGTGATGATGAGGCTGTAAGTTATGTAGGAATCCGTGCCGATGAAGACAGAGAAGGATATGTATCAACAAAACCCAATATAAAACCTGTGTTTCCCTTTAAAGAAAGAGGACTTATAAAGGCAGATGTTTACCGCCTTCTTGAAGAAAGCGGCATAGGGCTCCCGGATTATTACAAATGGCGTAGCCGTTCCGGCTGTTTTTTCTGTTTCTTCCAGAGGAAATACGAATGGGTTAAATTATCAGAGGTTCATCCTTTACTCTTTGCCGAAGCGGTGAAATATGAAAAAGAACACAGTGACGGCAGAGTTTATACATGGACTGATACGGAATCTCTTACTGATCTTCTTGAAAGGAAAGATAAAATCATATCAGATTATGAAGAAGCCTTAAAGAGAGAGAAGAAAAATGCTCCGAATAAACCACTTTCAGAAGTCTTTGCAGATATAATGGACGGGGAAGATCTTACCATGCCATGCCTTATGTGTAACTGGTAGATTGCATCTTAGTTACTTTCTTAGTTACTTTCTTAGTTACTTTTCAGTTGTTTCTTTGATAATTCGACTGCTCTTAAACCTTTTTCAGATGTTTCATATCTCTGCTTTTTACTATTAGGCTTATCCATTATGGTTTGTCTTAAATATCCAGCTTCAATCAGGGGTAAAATGTTTGTTTTAAAATTTTTTGTTTGATTTGTAACTCCTAAGAACTCCAGTATTTCCGATCTTTTCCCTGGTTTTATACAGATCTCCAGAATAGATAGAGATTTTTTATCTAAATATTCATTTATATCATTAATTATTTGTTTATCTTCTATTTCCTCAATATAAGCTAATGGGTGTATATTTAATATTGTGATAAAATAGCTTCTTTCCTCATCAGTTTCAAATATTGGTGGGGGAGAACCGTTATTTTTTAGTGAGTTTATTATTTTAGGGATTCCGGTGCATCTTCCTTCTGTAAGTTTTAATTCTTTAAGAAATTCACCAATTCTGCGGTTACGATATCTCCTGGCAATCATAGTTCCTTTTTCTATATCTGATTGTTTTATTGAACGGTCAGGGCCGGGGTAACTGAGAAATTCAATCCTGTTGGGATGAATACGTATTTCGACTGGTTCTCTGATTTCATAACTGCGATGATACATAGCATTTACAATAGATTCTTCCAGAGCAACATAGGGATAGTTGAAGAAACGCACAGCTTCGGCACGATCTGGAAGTTTATGGATATATTCTTTAATAACAGTATTTTTTATATAGGTCATAACATCTCTGATTTGTTGATGTATTGGCCCCTGGAAAATCTTTTCACTTAATCTATCATCACCAGGTGTTTTTTCAAATTCTACGACTTCAATCTGTGATAGTGGAATAAATTTCTGTGGTAAATCATTAAAGAAAAGTAAGCCTGCATTCCTGGGTTTGATGTATTCATTTGTACCATCTACAATCATCATCTGGCGGCATAACTGTTCAAAAGGCATTTGAGCAGCTGTTTTATACAAATCACTTTCAACTTCCTTTAAGAAAGTTTGAATCAAAACAAGATTCAAATTAAGAAGTTCTGCCTTATGATTTATACGGTCATCAAATGGAATGGTTCCTGCTAAAGAAAGCAGTTCTTTTTCATCTTCAAACTGTGCCTTTACAGTATTTGAAAATCTTCTGATATAATAAGCATAATCGGTGCGTTTTCCCAGTGATACCGGGGATTGATATGGCCGGTTCTGCCCTCCCGGTACCCATATGATTAAAATATGTTTTTCCTGAAAAAATACAGGTTCTATAACAGGAAAATGATGAGGTTTTAAGCGATTACAAAGGTTTAACACTTCTTTTTGAATTTTATCAATTTTGTAAGGATCTAACCCGGCAGGAGGTAAAATTGGATATCCATTATTTTCTTTAACTCCAACTATAATGTATCCTCCTCCCCAGTTATTTATATCATTGGCAAAGGCGCAGATAGAATGTAATGTTCTTTCAGGGTTCCACTCTTCTTTAAATTCAATTCTTTCCCATTCGACAGTACGACCGTTCAGAAGATCATTAATATTTATTGGTAATGCCACTGGTAAACACCTCGATATTAGTTTTTTATTTATCAGTAATTTTCTGGACGGCTGAATAATTCCTTCAGGAGCTTATTATAGATATTATGTTCTATAATTATATAATACTATATTTTATTTTTAAAAGGAAGTCCTGTAAAGGGATTAAAACAGGCGAAGCCGTTCCGGCTGTTTCTTCCAGAGGAAATACGAATGGGTTAAATTATCAGAGGTTCATCCCAACTCTTTGCCGAAGCTGTGAAATACGAAAATGACTGGATAGATAATTTCAGTGAAGAAGAAATGTCAGATTTGGATATGGTATTTGATATGAATTTTTATATACCTCCTAAAAAGAGAGAACCTGTAAAGATAAAAATAACCGGCATAAAAAAAGCTACTCCTTCTGTTCCTGGGCCGGAGGATATTTAAAGAAAGTCTTAAAAATTATAATAAAAAGGCCTCCTGTTCCAGTCTGGCTTTTTCTTCAAGCATAAGTTCAATTATATTATGAAATTCTTTGAACTCTTCTTTTTTTATCATTTCTTTCAGGATACTGCCATAATCTTCATCAAAATTCATCCAGTAATCCTTTTGGGATATAAATGCTTCTCTATCCATTAAATAAGGCTTCAACTCAGGTATTATATTATTCTTAAGTCTGTTGAAAATTTTGAATCCCCCTGCATCAATATCTCCCCAGTGATAGAATTCCACATGGTCTCTATGGCCTGCTTCATAAATTTTTCTAAAAAACAATCCTCTAACCGGGCTGTAGAAACCTCCGTGAAATATAACCAGTTCGTCTTTCTCTCTTTTTTTAAAAGTATAATCAATATAATTTGCTTTATTTTCTATAAATAATACTTTTTTTGTAGATTTGAGTTCAGCAATCTTAAGTCCTTTAGCTGTGTAAGAGTTAATAGTAATTCCTTTGTTGAAAAGAGAAAAATCTACTTGATGGCCATCCAGAGTTCCTGCAACTCCACCGCAAAAATCAATTTGTTCCGGCACTTTTACAATACCTGTCTGAGCCAGTATTTCCTCATCAGAATACCCTTCTGCTTCTCCGCTTAAAAGATATTTTTTTATTATATCAATTATCCTTTTCTTTAAATTTCTTTCAAAGAATTTCGAATCTCGAAAACACTTGAGGCTGAAAACTCGTTCAAGATATTCCTCTTCACCTTTATCATTGATTACCCTGAGTGCATCAAGTAAAGCTTTTATCAGTTCCAGTTCATCAGGTAAAAATGGTGTTATACTTTTTTTTGACTCAATAGAAACCTCTACATCTTCGAGAAATTTTTTGAGCCATAATTCTGAAATATTTGCTCTGGCTTCTCTTAACATTATAAGAACATTATTAACCCTGGTTTTTTTAGGGATTCTTCCTGCATTTCTATAAATATCTTCTATCCTGTCCTGTATTAACCATACCTTATCAATAATATTATCCTCTTCAAATTTTAACCATTCATATTCAATAAAACCTCTCTTATGAAGTTCCTCTATGACAGAATTAATATTTTCCTTTATTTCTGTATTTTCAATATCATATTCAGGAAACTCTGAAGAGCGGAGTTTAAGTAATATCCTTCTATTCAATTTATTTTTATCCAGATAAGCTTTACTTTTTTCGAATTTACTTAACAGCCTGTTCAAAATAAGGTTTTTATAATTCATCTTCATTGCTCCCGATAATTTTTTCCCTGTCAAAAACCTTTACACTGGCATTATCTCTATCTCTCATTACACAGAGAGTCCTGTCAACCAGGGGAGTAATATCGGCAATTTTTTCCGGTGGAGCAGATAATATTGACTGCAGTTTAAATTTCCTTAATAGTTTCACACTTTCCTGTATTCTTTCACTGTCCATCTTACTGAAAGCTTCGTCAAAAATAATCAGACGCATTCTGTTTCCTGTATCTCCTCTGTCATTAATTCTGTATAACTGGGCAAAAGACGCCAGAACAGAAATATAAAAAGGTGTCTGAGTTTCTCCTCCCGACTTTTTATTCAGAGTTTTTGAAAGACGTTGAACCCGGCCTTCAACATCCCTTACTGTAAGGTCAAAGCTCAGATAGGTTCTATAATCAGTAAATTTCTTAATATTTCTCTCAAGTTCGGCTCTTTGATCGGCATTTAATTCGATATTAACATCTATTATCTGTTTGAATAATTCATCAATGGAATCTTTATATTTTGCCTGGAATATGTGTGAACTTAATTGAAAACCCTCCAGAAGCATTTCATCTGTGATCATATCATAGTAATTTTTATATTCAGGCTTTGGCTTTACAGTAAAGCAATAACTATCACGTCCAAAACTGCTTTCCTTTAAAGCTGAGTTTAATTCCTCTATCTGTGATTTGATAGTATCAATATTTGATTTAATCTTTGCAAGAAAATCTTCTTTGAAAAGCTCAAGAGCTTTTTCTTTTGCATCCTCTATCTGTTTTTTGTATTCACGCAGTTTTATATTTTTTATTTCATCAAGCTCTTTATCATAAGGGATATTATCTGTTAAATTAATATCGTAAGACATTTTATAATCTCTGTTGTAGTCAGAACGAAACTGAATAAGATCATTTTTTTTAATCTTTGCCTGACTTCTGGTTCTTTCTACCTGACTGTGGAAATTACTATAAACTTCAGAAGCAGAAGATCTCATTTCACGTTCTTTTTTAAATCTTGGTTCTCCTTTATCTTTTATCCAGTCTTCAGAAAAATTCTCATTAATAAAGTCTATTTTATCTTCAATATTTTTATTTTCTGATGGGATTTTTTCATTCTTTATATTCTCGTTTATAGCTTTCAATGTTGCTATTTGTTCAATTAATTGTTTTTCCATGTTAACTGATTTTGCTATTTCATCTTCAATTTCTTTTATACTTTCATCAAGTTTTTCCAGCCAGGTGAGATCAACTTCTTTCTCTTCTTCTAATATGGATTGATATTTTTTTTCAAGTTCCGGTATATGTCTGGATTCTTCTATTACCTTTACAGTATTTTCAACTTCATTGGAATTTATAACTTCCATATTAGAAATATTTTTGAAAAGCTGGATATTTTTATTATATATCAGTAATTTTTCTTTGATTCTAATAATTTCGTCTTTCCTGACCTTAATCTGTTCCTCTATGGATTTTCGTCCTATATATGGATCTTTCCACTCCTCTGGTTTCAACTGTGTTAAACCATAATTTTGATATATTATACAACTGTCGGTTATAGAATGTTTATGTTCTCTGAGTTCATCCAGAGACTGACATTTTATAAGACTTCCAGTTATATGGTCGATAAATAACCCTGCATATTTATTTTCTGTAATCAATTCTTCAGCCAGGCTCCCCGGTTCTTTAAAAGTATTAATGGTGGTTAATTTTTCTGTATCTACAAGTCCTGTTTTGTGAAAATTCTTCTTGAGTCTGTCATAAATATTCAGAACATCCGAAAAATACTCCGGTTCAACAAATAAATAAAATTTCTCTTTATATAAATATGCTTCTATGGCATTTCTCCATTGACTTTCTTTTATTTCAAGTAAATCTGCTAATATATGTACCCTGATAGTTCTGCCATTTCATATATTCTGCTTATTTTTTCATTTGTTACTACAAATAATATAGAGGGATATATAATTAATCTGGTATTAACATCTTCCCATGAACCGTCAACTTTTCCTGTAATATTATGACCTGACAGCTGCCTGAGAGAATCTATGAGTTCTTTATCTGAAGGTTTTTTATTTATAAGTCCCATATTTAACATTTTATAAACAAGGTCTCCTGTAGTCGTTGTAACTTCATGACGGAGCAGCACTTTTTCTCTTTCTTCCTCAAAAATTAATCTCAAAATGTATAATATAAGAGTAGTATTCCTGTTCAACCTTACTCTGTTGTAACCATAACTGTTATTCAATGATATTACTCCATAGTTACTATCTTTCTCCAATGTCCATCCTGCACAGCTGAGATATTCCAGAAATAAAGGGAAATTTCTTTCTATAAAACGATAGTCAGGATTTATCTTCATCATATCTTCTTTTAAATCGTAAATGTCTCTTATTATAAAAGTACGGCAGAGTAATAAGTTTAATAATCTTTTAAATTCTTCTTTTTCAGAATTTGTGAGTTTCTGGTATAGTTCATCCAACATGTATTACTTTACCTTTCTTGTGAATTTCATATCAGGTACTCTATAGCTATTTTTACTGACATAGCCTTCAAGAAACTCTATATTATAAAATGAATTTTTATCATTCCCCCTGAGTGATGCCAGTACAAGTAAAATAAAAGCTTCGTCATCAGGAAGAGGTATATCACCGGTGGCTATAACATTTTTGTTTAACATACATGATTTAATAAACTCCATTACTCTTTTATTACTGTAACTTTTTTTTATCTTATCAATAAATTCATCCAGAGCATGTTCTCCTCCATTATCTTCTATTGTTCGAATTTCCATAGGTCTGGCTTCATTTTTGTTATTTCTGGAAGCCCTTATGTAAAGAGATTTCTCATCAAGAGATTCCTGTTTAAATATGTTAACAGATTCTTCCATAAGATCTAAGAGATGGGTAATATGCTTTCTATCATTCTTTGCTATAGTTGTTAATAATTCAACCAGTTTACCCTTTATACTCCTGTCTGCATTGAGAAAATATCTCATTTTTTCAATGGATGCCCTGGTATATGCAGAATTTTTTCTATCTATTTCTGTAAGCATATTATCAATAGCTTCATAGATTTCTATGATTTCCTGGATTTTTTGAATAATATCTTCTGATGCTTCTTCTTTTGTATTATATTTACCCCTTAACATTGCCTGTTCCAGGATCTCCTCCCTTAATGCCTGATTATCCAGCCATTCAGATAAAATTTTTATTATTGGTGTCTTAAATCTTGGCACTGAATCCAGTGTTTTAAGCGGATGATAAACTCTATCCATAATTAAATTTTTATATTCATCAAAATGCCCCTTTAAAATCTCATTTACTGTTATATATTCATTAAGTTCTTGATGGTACCGCCTTATATTATTATGTAGTGTTTTCAGCTCATCTACTAAATTAATTGTATTTTCATGAGCTGTAAGAAGGGCATTAAACATAAATTTATCTCTTTCCTGTGATGCTGTTTTAATTACGGAATATGTGGAATATACATAAGAGTTATATTCTCTGGTAGTAGAATCTGTAAAAGAATATAATAGATTTATAAGTTTGACGGAATAATCAGGCAGAGTAATATTTTCATCAAAGGATTCTATCTGGTATTCTATATCTATCCAGCCTGTTTCTTTAAAACGTCTTAAAATACAATGAGCAATAGCTGAAGGGTTGTTACCGGTGTTTTCATCTACCAGTATATTTTCTTCTGTCTGTTCTTCTGAAAAATCCATTTCAAGCATTTTTTCATCAAGATTGGCAATAAGCATGGAAATAAGATCTGCTTTTTTTATAACCATCTCCTGTTTAAAGGTTTTTCTGAGTACAAAAAGTGATTCTATATAAATTTCTTTATTTTTAGAAGACAATATAGAAAATAAGTTCTGAGGTAAATAGTCAAATAACTTCATATTATATTTTCCTTAAAAATAGTTCGTTATGAAATTATTTTATTCGTGAAAATTAAATATCTTCCTTTATTGGAGGTAAGATTTCGCCTTGATATTGCCAGAAAAATCCTGGATGAAGCTTTCTTAAAAACATTTAATGTCAGAACTGGTGTAACCTGTATTATTTCCGGCAAAGAAGAGATATTTCGGAATGAAATGGAATTCAAGTCACGATTATCTGACTGATATTTATTGAAATACCGAAAGCTCTCGGATTTCCAACGATAGATGAAAACCTGGAGGAAGAACATGTAAAATCTTTCAAAGATAAACTGGTAAAAACCCTTCAGGAATTAAATACAGCCTATGAAAGACTTATTTCTGACTGCCGAAAATACATCTGTGAAGCCTTCAGTATTGAAAGCAGTGAACTCAGAAACAGACTTCCGTTGAGAGCCAGGTTTCTTCAGGGTAAATGTGTGGAGAGACATTTAACGAGACTTGTTTTTGCCGCTATGGATGATAATCAGGATGAAACAGGCTGGCTTGAAGGACTCGTTATGGTCATTTCAGATAAGCCGGCTTCTTCCTGGTCTGATGAAGATCTTCTGGTTTTCGAGAATAATCTTAAAAACCTTTCGAGGAAATTCATCAATCTGGAAGCTTTACAGAAAAACTATTCAGCAGGTGAGGGTTTTGATGTGAGGAGAATTACCCTCACAAGGCCCGATGGAACAGAAGTCAATCAGATGGTGTGGATTGAGGGAAAATGTAAGAAAGAGGCAGATGAAATTATTGAAGAACTTCTTAAGAAAACAGGAGGAAATAAACAATTAAATCAGACACTCATAGCAGAGTTAACTGAGAGAATATTAAAGACCTCTGATTAAACAGTACGGAAAAATTTATCTAACTTGTAGATTTTCTCTTCATACAGTATAATAAATTATAGAACAAATATTTTCCTGAAAGCTTTCAATCAGTAATATGATACAGAAAGGATTATACCTTATGAACTACAGAGATAGGATAACTTCAAATCCTGATATAATGCTTGGTAAACCTGTAGTAAAGGGAACAAGAATTACTGTAGAATTAATTATAAGAAAACTTTCTGAAGGTATGACTGTAGATGAACTGTTAGAAGCTTATCCTCATCTGAAAAGAGAAGATATCCTTTCCTGCCTTGCTTATTCTGCAGATGTTATATCAAGAGAGGAAATTATTGTTGCTACATAAAATTCTTGCTGATGAAAATCTGGATTTCCGAATTGTAAAAAGATTGAGACAGGAAGGTTATGAAGTAATTTCTATCCTGGAAGATTATAGAAGTATTATGGACAGGGAAGTATTGGAAATCTCCAGAGAATTTAATGCCTTACTGATGACAGAAGATAATGATTTCGGAGAATGGATTTTTTCCCATAAAGAAAAAACTACAGGTGTTATTTTTTTAAGATATGCTTCAAAAGATATATATGAAATTATAAATACTATACTAAATCTTTTAAATAAATATGATGATTCCCTTTTTAATAAATTTACCGTAGTAACAGTTAATAAAATTAGAATCAGGGATATAACCTGATTTTTTTATTTTTAAAGGAGAAAAATAATGGCAGAAAAAAAAGTCCGTCATATAATGGGTCTGTCAGGTGGAAAAGACAGCACTGCCCCTGCTATACTCTTACATAAAGAGATACCTGACATAGAATATTTTTTCTGTCTCAGAAAGAACTGCCTGAAACCTATGAATATCTTGAAAGGATAAAAGCAAGATTCGGAATAAAGATTAATTATCTGAGCCCCGAAAGAGGATTTGATTTCTGGCTGGATATGTATGGCGGTTATCTTCCATCCCCCAGAACCAGGTGGTGTACCAGGAAATTAAAAATAGAACCTCTTCTGGAAATTTGTAGGTGATGATGAAGCAGTAAGTTATGCAGGTATCAGGGCAGATGAAGACAGAAGCGGATATGTATCAACAAAACCCAATATAAAACCTGTGCCTTTAAAGAAAGAGGACTTGTAAAAGCAGATGTCTACCGTCTTCTTGAAGAAAGCGGCATAGGGCTCCCCGATTACTACAACTGGCGGAGTCGTTCCGGCTGTTTTTTTCTGTTTCTTCCAGAGGAAATACGAATGGGTGAAACTTTCAGAAGTTCATCCCAAACTCTTTGCCGAAGCGGTGAAATATGAAAAAGAACACAGTGACGGAAGAATTTATACATGGACTGATACGGAATCCCTCTCAGACCTTCTTAAAAGAAAAGATAGGATAATAGCAGATTATGAGGAAGCCTTAAAAAGAGAGAAGAAAAATGCTCCGAATAAACCACTTTCAGAAGTCTTTGGAGATATAATGGACGGAGAAGATCTTACCATGCCATGCCTTATGTGTAACTGGTAGATTTTATAAATTATTCCATTCCTTTGCTGTAATTACCCGATCCAGAATCTTTTCAACTTCACGGAGCAACATTCGTAGCTGAGATACAGAATAATCGCTATTGGAAGGAATTGCCATACGATGCTGTTTATATATCATAAATTGATGGCGTGTTCCTGAATATGGCCCATCAAAACCGAGATTTCGTAATTTTCTGATAAAATCCCGTCTCTTACATGGCATCCACTGGCTCATAAAATGGCTCCCGATTTAAATCGATTTCTGCAATAACCGGCAGAGTATGGCCTAATTTAAGTCCAACTAATATCCAGTCCTCAAGGGTAGAGTGCAATTCTTCTTCACATTCCCGTAATGTAGAGCCAAAAGCTATTACACCGTTACATTGAGGTATATGCCCTGTAAAAGTATTATCTTCCAGCTTGTCATAAACAGCCTGAGCCATAAGATGATTTACATACTCGGTGAGAATAAATTTAACTGCCATATTATACCTGCCTTTTAAAAATTTATTACTACAATAATTATATAGCAATTATCTTTTTTATGAAAGAGCTTTTGAAAATAAACCGATTACTCTTTGCCGAAGCGGTGAAATACGAAAAAGAACACAGTGACGATCGAATCTACACCTGGACTGATACAATAACGAATTAAAGATTATGATTTCTATTGATTTTTCTTAGAACAATTTGTATACTAAAATTAAGTGGTTAAAATATACTTTATTAAAATAGGTTCAGATTATGTCAATAAATACAATTTATAACGATATTAATTCTGAAAAAATTACCTTTGGGCCTCACTTTATTCAAAGAATGTGGGAGAATGGAATATCAATAGATCAAGTATTGGATACAATCTTAAATGGTATGGTTAACAAAAAAGAAAAAGATGAACGATCTGAAGGTAAATTCAGTAAATATACAATTTCTAAAGGTTTAAAGAATAGACAAAAAATACGTCTCGCCATAGGAAGGGAATATGAACATATAAGCAATCAGCGGAGAGATAAGGCCAATAAGATTGTATCTGAATTATTAAGAAACAATGATGTTATATATATGCAGGATGAGAATATTAAAGGCTGGCAAAAAGGTTTATTTGGTAAGCAGGTTCAGTATTCAGCTCTTGGAACAATTAAAAGTAAATTAGAACAATGCAAACAGGTAGTAATCATAAATAGAAGCTTACCAACAACGAAATGGTGTCATAAATGTGGTAATATTGTAGAGATATCCCTTTCCGATAGAGTTTTCAACTGTAATGTATGTGGTTATAGTGAAGACAGAGATATTAAATCAGCTAAAACAATAAAATATATAGGAACATCAGATTTAAAAGATATATTAGTACCTATGGAGTATAGGGAATTAACGCCTGTGGAGACTATGCCTCTACCTGAAGTTTTTCAGCCGAAGGCAAGCACGGTCAATGAGACAGGAAGCTTACGAATTCATTCGTAGGTAGCTCACCGGCCTTTATTATTACAGCAAACAGGAGGTGAACTTTTATGTTATGTCCTAATGGATGTGAGTTACCTATGGAAGAAAAAAAAATGGAAAAGCTGTTTCATCGTAATAGTGAACCTGTTATTATTTCAGAATTAACAATATATATCTGTAAAGAATGCGGACAGGAAGCAATCCCTCTGAGAACAGCAAGAATTATAGAGGATGTTTTAAATGAGAAAGTAAATCCTTCTGGAAAATTTACTGCTGAATTATATGAGGTCAGTTCTTTATAAAGTAAAAGACGCCTCAAAATTCGGAAGAAGTGTAATTATGTGGATAGATCCAATAGTTCAAGAAGTAAGAGCAGCCTGTGAAGAGCTTGCTAAAAAGGCAAATTATGATTTACATACTTTTATAGAGAACTTAAAAGAAAATGAGAAAAAGTTAAATTCAAAGATAGTATCCAGAATAGATCTCAAAACAGTAGAACCTGATGAAACAAAGCCATGCCTTATGTGTAACTGGTAGATTGCATCTTAGTAATAGAATTTTATTAATTATCTCTTTCCTCGCGTCACGCGTCACGCGTTACGCGTTACGATTTAATATATTTGAGACAGTTGTTTAATTGTCGTTCCTTAGTTACTTTTCAGTTGTTTCTTTGATAATTCGACTGCTCTTAAACCTTTTTCAGATGCTTCATATCTCTGCCTGTTTTAATAATCCTGAGAAAAGGTGAAAAAATGTTCTTGATAAATAATACAGAAATGTTAAAATTAAAGAAGAATAAAAATGAAATATATTGAACCAGATTATGAGTAAAGAAATATTAGATAAGATCTTGAGCATTTTTTGTTAGGATGGTGAAAAAAAATGTACAAAAATTTCATACATTCAAATCCGACAATAATGATGGGGAAACCTGTTATTAAAGGAACACGCATTACAGTAGAACTTATCCTGGAAAAACTGGCTGCAGGAGAAACAGTGGATGATATACTTTCTGCTCATCCTCATCTGACTGAAGATGCTGTCAGATCTGCTCTTTCTTTTGCCGCAGAAGCATTGAGAGCAGATGTGGTTTATCCTTTGGCAGAGGTAACAAAATGAATTTTCTTGCCGATGAAAGTGTAGATAGACAAATTGTAGAAAAACTCAGATATAATGGGCATAATGTTCTGTATATAGTAGAAATAGCTCCTGGTATATCAGATGAAGAAGTTCTGAGCTTAAGCAGTAAAGAAGGAAATTTATTAATTACGGCAGATAAAGATTTTGGAGAAATTATATTTCGTCAGAAGAGATTTACTTCCGGAATTATACTTCTTCGTCTGGCAGGATTATCTCCAGATGATAAAGCAGTTATTGTTTCTACTGCAGTAAGTAATTATGGAATTGATTTCAAAGATTCTTTTACTGTTATTACACAAAGATCTGTTCGTATTCGTCGAAGAGTCCCTTGAATGTAACTTAACTGGTTATGGCATGGGCAGAATTGCGTCAATGACCCCGCCCACAAGGGGACGGGGCTTGCGGTGCAAACCGTAAGTTCTCACATTGATTAGAGGCATAAGGAATAATATTCTTTATGCAGCAGTTATTCAGGAGAGATACATACACACCTGCGGATATCTCTCACGTCCAGTCAGCTCTGTGGTTTTAAGTTAAACAGTCCTGTGGGGTAGGGACAGTGCTTAAAGCTTAAAAACCCTGAATAACACCTCGATGGGAGCCAACCGGTTTTAAAAGGTTCCGGAATAGAACTTGAGAGTATCTATTGGAAAAATCTTTTAGTAAGGAGTAATCAACTTGTATACCTTTGTTTATGTATTAAATCAAAGAGAAAAAGCTCTAATGCCCTGTTCACCCTGTAAAGGGAAAAAACTCTTAAGAGAAGGCAAAGCAAAAGTAGTAAGGAGAACTCCCTTTACAATTCAGCTTACTATTGCAACAGGAGAGACAAAACAGGATGTTACTCTTGGAATAGATAGCGGTTATCTTCATATTGGACTATCAGCAATCACAGAGAAAGAAGAATTATTTTCGGGCACTGTTATGTTAAGGAAAAATATAGTTAAATTGAATTCAGAAAGAAGTAGTTATAGAAGATGTAGAAGAAGCAGAAAAACCTGGTACAGACCGGTAAGGTTTCTAAACAGAAATAAAGAAGAAGGGTGGTTAGCTCCTTCATTACAACACAAAGAGAAGAGCCATAAAAGAATTATAGAAAAACTTGAAAAGATATTACCTGTTAATGATATAGTCATAGAAGTAGCAAATTTTGATATACAAAAAATTAAAAACCCTGAAATAGAAGGTGTAAAATATCAAAATGGAGAACAGAAAGGTTTCTGGAATGAAAGAGAGTATGTCTTATATAGAGACGGCCATACCTGCCAGCATTGCAAGGGAAAATCTAAAGATAAGATACTTGAAATTCATCATTTAGAAAGCAGACAAACAGGAGGTAATAGACCTGATAATTTAATAACTCTCTGTAAAACCTGTCATAAGAAGGTATCATCCGCGAAAATTACTCTGACAGTTAAACCTTCTAAAGGTTACAGAGAGGCAGGGTTTATGACGACTATAAGATGGAAATTACTCTCCTCTCTAAAAGAAAGAGGAAAAAAGCTTTCATATACTTATGGTTATATTACAAAAAAGAAGAGAATAGAACTGGCAATTCCAAAATCACATATTAATGACGCTTTTGTTATAGCAGGAGGAAAAGAACAACGTAGAAGTAAGTCTTATTCAATAATACAACACAGGAGACATAACAGGTCATTACAAACAAACAGGAAAGGGTATAAACCTTCTATTAGAAAGAAAAAATATCCTTATCAGCCTGGAGACAGGGTAAAACTGGCAGGTGAAATCTGCACTGTTAAAGGGGTTTTTAATTATGGAGATTGGGTTAGATTAAAAAATAGAAGCGGAACGATTAGAAATGTAGCAACCAGGAAAATAGAACTGATTAAATATGGCGGAGGATTTTCTTTTGAATATTAAATCCACTAAACATTGTAAATACAATATTAATTACCATATTGTATGGTGTTCTAAATATAGACATAAGGTTTTAGATGGGCCATTAGCAGACTTCCTTAAAGAACTTATTGAAACTATTTGTAATAATTACGAATATGAATTACTCAATATAGAGATAATGCCTGACCACGTCCATTTATTTATATCAGTACCACCTTATATAGCACCAACAGATATTGTAAAAACTATTAAGAGTATTACTGCTATAGAGCTATTTAAAAATTATTCTGACTTAAAGACCAACAAATTTTGGGGTTCTGGTCTGTGGAGCAAGGGCTATTATGTTGCAACTGCAGGCAATGTAACTGCTGATACGATACAGAGGTATATTGATGAGCAAAAAAACAATCTGTGAACAGAGGCGTGCCATTCATACTCGCCCACAAGGGGACGAGGTTTTCTGGCACGATTCTATAAAAATTTATCTTCTTTCCAGGTAATGACTTTCAGTCCGCTGACTTTTTCAAAATGTTTATCTCTGGTTAGAAGTGGTATATTATATTCCAGGCAGATAGCTGCTATCCAGATGTCATTTTCCGGGATAGGATTACCTGCCTGTTTAAGACCAAGACGTACAGTGGAATATCTGATACATATAGCTTCATCTATGGGAAGTAAAACAGAGAGTTCTAAAAAATCATATACAGCCTGTTTATTTTCTTCTGTATCTTTACTGTTAATTGCACCATAAAGCAATTCAC
>Ga0351971_1010_pt1 | contig 38115 bp, 33 predicted proteins | sample BONcelFGM3001F11_FD_206746 | JGI IMG/M metagenome (GOLD analysis project Ga0351971, IMG submission 206746) | Enriched cells from coal bed in the Powder River Basin, Montana, United States - BONCAT cells FGM rep2 HSBNCT.FGM.300.1.F11 ...
GACGATCCCATTTACTGCATAATGTCCATATGTTATTGATGGTCGTTCACGTTGTGCCGGTTGATTCGTTTATCGCTGAACACTATGGCCTAATTACTGCTCAGCTTGAGCAACAAGGCTCATCACTCGAAGATAACGACGTCTGGATTGCGGCTAGCGCGCGGCAGCATGACCTCGTGTTAGCCACGCGCGACGCACACTTCGACCGTGTCCCGGACCTCAAGGTCGAGCGTTGGTAAAAACTGTTCATACTGCGTCAAATTTTGCCCTCTTGACAGTATTCGCGAAAACGCATATTCTCATACACGGAACTCTTTTGGAGACACGTTCGCCATGTTTGCGTTTGGCGGCCTGAAGCAGAGCAAGAAGCATAACCACACGACAATGGGTGGCTTCTTTCGTGCCGGCTGCTAGCTAGAACAGCAGAAGACGATGAACACAGGCCACCCACCGGGTGGCCTTTTTGTTTCCAGGGGAAGTACGAGGAAATCATGTACTTGCTAAGCAACGATAAGAAGTCCAAGAAGCGCTTCAGAAGTTGGCGGCGATTGTGCCGGTAGCCTCCTTGGTCGTGCCTAGCGACCAGTAGCGCCCCGACCTGCAATCGCCGGTCGGGGCGCTTTTTATTTGCGGTCTGTGTATGCCTGAGCGCCTGTGGAAAGACGGAGAGAAGAACGTGAGTAACCAAGCGGAATGTGTGGAATGTGGCGCGGTGGTGGCTTTGCCGGCGGATGCCATGCAGGGCGAAATTCTGACCTGCGGCGACTGCGGCGTCGAGCTGGAAGTGATTAGCCTCGACCCCGTGCAGGTGGACCTGGCGCCGATGGAAATGGAGGATTGGGGCGAATGAGAGTCGCCATCCTTTGCAGCCGGGTTCGTGTCGAGGAAAAGCTGCTGTTTGAAGCGTTCGAGACGCTGGGCGTGACACCAGAGCGTTTGGACGAGCGCGAGATCAACGCGCGGCTGGGGGCGTTTTCGCCCGACGTCGACGTGCTGCTGGAACGCAGCGTCAGCACCAGCGCCGGGCTGGTGGCGCTGCAACTGTTCGAAGCGGCTGGTGTGCCGACGGTTAACAACTACGCCACGTCGAGCGTGTGCGCCGACAAAATTCGCACCTCGATCGCGCTGGCGGCGGCGGGCGTGCCGCAGCCGGTGACCGAAGTCGCGCTGAGCGGCGAGGCGGCGCTGGAAGCGATTGAGCGCATCGGCTACCCGGTGGTCATGAAGCCGGCGACCGGCTCCTGGGGCCGCTTGCTGGCGCGCATCCACGACCGCGACGCGGCCGAGGCGATCATCGAGCACAAGGAAGTGCTTGGCGGCGTCGCCCACCACAGCTTCTACATTCAGGAATACGTGCGCAAACCGGGCCGCGACATCCGCGCGTTCGTGGTGGGCGACGAAACCATCTGCGCCATTTACCGCAACGCCGAACACTGGATCACCAACACCGCGCGCGGCGGTCAGGCCTCCAACTGCCCGGTGACCGACGAGATCGCCGACATTTGCGCGCGGGCGGCGCGGGCCGTGTCTGGCGGGCAGGGCGGTGTCCTGGCAATCGACCTGCTGGAAGCGCCCGACCGGGGGTTCCTGGTTTGCGAAGTCAACCACACGATGGAGTTCCGCAACAGCATCGCCCCGACCGGCGTCAACATCCCGCTCCGCATGGCGCAGTACACGCTCGAACAGGCGAGGGTCCACGCATGACGTGGTTGACGGTTGGAATCGTGGGCGCGTCGGGCTACACCGGCGGCGAGCTGCTGCGTTTGCTGCTGGCGCACCCCGGCGTCGAAGTGACGCAGGCGACATCCGAGAGCAGCATCGGCGCGTTTGTTTACCAGCGCCACCCGCACCTGCGCGGCCAGACGACGTTACGCTTTATCGGGCGGGATGGCTTGCAGCCGTGTGACGTGCTGTTCCTGGCGCTGCCGCACGGCGAAGCGCAGGGCGACATCGAACGTTACGCCGGACTCGCGCCACGGATTATCGACCTGAGCGCCGACTTCCGCCTGCGCGACGGCGCGGCCTATTCCCGTTATTACGAAAACGCGCACAGCGCCCCTCATTGGTTGGGGCGCTTTGTGTATGGGCTGCCGGAACTGCACCGCGAGGCCCTGCGCGAAGCGAACTACGCCAGCGGCGTGGGCTGCAACGCCACCGCGACCACCCTGGCGACCTGGGCGCTGGTCCGCGCGGGCCTCCTGAAAGCCGATCAGCCAATCATTTCGGACGTCAAAGTCGGCAGCAGCGAGGCCGGGCGCTCACCGTCGGAGTCGAGCCACCACCCGGCGCGGGCCGGCGTCGTCCGCCCGTTCCAGATGACCGGCCACCGCCACGCCGCCGAAGTCCGGCAGGCGCTGGCCCCGTGCGGCGATTACGACGTGCGTATCAGCGTGACCAGCGTCGAGATGGTACGCGGCGCGGCGGCGGCTGTCCACGTCACGCTGCCGGCGGGGCTGGCCGAGCGCGACCTGTGGAGCGCCTACCGCGCCGCCTGGAACGACGAGCCGTTCGTGCGCGTCGTCCACGAGCGGACGGGCTTCCACCGCCATCCGGAGCCGCGCCTGCTGGCCGGGACCAATTACGCCGACGTTGGCTGGGAATACGAACCGGCCACCGGCCACACCGTGCTGATGTGCGCCATCGACAACCTGGGCAAAGGCGCGGCTGGAAGCGCTGTGCAATCTATGAACCTGATGTGCGGCTTCGAAGAGCGAACCGCGCTGACCTTTGGAGGCATCTACCCATGACTTACGTTCTCAAGCTCGGCGGCGGCGCGGGCGTGGAGCACCGCCGCGTACTCGAAAATCTGGCGGCGCGGGTGCGGATGGGCGAGCGCTGGGTGCTGGTGCACGGCGCGAGCGACGCCGCCAACCGGCTGGCCGAACAGGTCGGCTATCCAGCGCAGACCATCACCACCCCCGGCGGCCACGTCAGCCGCTACTCTGACGCGCGCACCATCGAGATTTACGCGGCGGCGGCCGGCAGCGTCAACCAGCAGATGACGGCGCAGTTGGCCGGGCTGGGCGTGCAGGCGGTCGGGCTGGGCGGGCCGAACGTTATCCGCGCGCGCCGCCACGACGCGATTCGTGCGCTGCGCAATGGGCGTCAGGTCATCATCCGCGACGACTACAGCGGGGCCATCACCGGCGTTGACGCGGCGCTGCTGAACACGCTGCTGCTGGCGGGCCGCCTGCCGGTGGTCGCGCCGCTGGCGCTGGGGCAGGCGAACGAACGTCTGAACGTCGACGGCGACCTGGTTGCTGCCAACATCGCGCGGGCAATGGACGCGCGGGCGCTGGTCATTCTGAGCAACGTGCCCGGCCTGCTGCGCGACGTGAACGACCGCGATTCGCTGGTGACTGAGTGCGCGCTGACCGCCCTGAGCCGAATCGAAGGCTACGCTCAGGGCCGCATGAAGAAGAAGCTGATGGCGGCTGCCGAGGCCAACGCCGACCGCGTCATCCTGGCCGACTCGCGGCTGGACGCGCCGCTGGATGCCGCGCTGGCGGGCGGCGGGACGCACATCGTCCGCGAGGTGGCCTATGCTCTCGCCGGTGACTAACACCCTCGACCTGGAACGGGCCCACACCAGCGGCGTCTACATCAAGCGCGAGCTGGAAATCGTGCGCGGCGAGGGCGCGCGCCTGTGGGACGCCGACGGCAACAGCTATATCGACTGTGTCGGCGGGCAGGGCGCGGCCAACCTGGGCCACGCGCACCCGGCGGTCATCGCCGCCATTCAGCGCCAGTCGACCGAGCTGATCTCGTGCCCGGAGATTTTCCACAATCCGGTGCGGGCACAGTATCAGGCCGCGTTGTGCGCCGCCGCGAATATGCCGCGCGTCTTCCTGTGCAACAGTGGGGCGGAAGCGGTCGAAGCGGCCATCAAGTTCGCCACGCTGGCGACCGGGCGCAGTCGTGTGATTTCAACCATGCGCGCTTTCCACGGGCGCACGCTGGGCGCGCTCAGCGTCACCTGGGAGCGGGCCTACCGCGAGCCATTCGCGCCGCTGCTGATGAACACGACCCACGTACCCTACAACAATATCGAGCGGCTGGTGGAGGTGTTGGACGACACGGTTGCCGCCGTCATCGTCGAGCCGGTGCAGGGTGAGGGCGGGGTGCATCCCGCCGCCGACGGCTACTTGCACGCGGTCCAGGCCTTGTGCCGCGAGCGCGGCGCGCTGCTGATCGTGGACGAAGTCCAGACCGGCTTTGGCCGCACCGGGAGTCTGTTCGCGCACACCCAGGACGGCGTGCAGCCAGACCTGCTGTGCCTGGCCAAGAGCATCGCCGGTGGGCTGCCGATGGGCGCGCTGTTGATCGGCGAGCGCGTGGGGGCGCTGCAGCCGGCGACCCACGGTACGACCTTCGGCGGCAACCCGCTGGCCTGCGCTGCCGCCGCCGCTGTGCTGGAAGTTTTGACGACGACCGATCTGGTGGAGCGGACGCGGGAGCGCGGCGAAGCGGTGCGGGCGCGTCTGGCGGCCAACCTGCCGGCGTCTGCCGTTCGTGAAGTGCGCGGGCGCGGCCTGCTGATCGGCATCGAACTACGGAACAAAGTCGCGCCGGTGCTGCGCGCGCTGCAACAGCGCGGCGTGCTGGCGCTGCCGGCGGGCGCGACCGTTTTGCGCCTGCTGCCGCCGCTCGTCATCAGCGACGATGATCTGTGGACGGCGGTCGAGGCGATTGAGGAGACGTTAAGCAATGCCGTTTGAGCGTTTTTCCATTATCGAAAGCACCCTGCGCGAAGGTGAGCAGTTCAGCACCGCCACCTTTACGACCGCCGAAAAGCTCGAAATCGCCGGGATGTTGGACGACTTCGGCGTCGAAATGATCGAGATGACGTCGCCGTGCGCGTCACCGCAGAGCGAGGCCGACATCCGCACTGTCGTCAACGCCGGGCTGAAGGCGCACGTCCTGACGCACATCCGCTGCAACAAGGACGATGCCCGCCGCGCGCTGGATACCGGCGTCCACGGCGTCGACATCGTCATGGGCACGTCGCCGCAGTTGATGCAGCACAGCCACGGTAAAAGCATCGACCAGATCATCGAGCTGGCCGAGGACGTTATCCGCTACGTGCGGGCGCAAGCGCCGGAAATCGTCATCCGCTTCAGCACCGAGGATACGTTTCGCAGCCGCGAGGCCGACCTGCTGCGCGTTTACCTGGGGATCGCCGATTTGGGTATGGTCAACCGCCTGGGCGTGGCCGACACTGTGGGCGTGGCGATGCCGAACCAGGTCTACGCGATGGTGCACCAACTGGTGCGGTTGACGCGGCTCGACGTGGAATTCCACGGCCACAACGACAGCGGCTGTGCTATCGCCAACGCCTGCGCTGCGCTCGACGCCGGGGCGACGCACATCGACACGACCATCCTCGGCATCGGCGAGCGCAACGGCATCACGCCGTTGGGCGGGCTGGTGGCGCGGCTGTATACGCTCGACCGGGCTTACGTCGAAAAATACAACCTGCGGCTGCTGCCGGCGCTGGACCGGATGATCGCGCGGATGTGCGACATTCCGATCCCGTTTAACAACTACATCACGGGGTCGAGCGCGTTCATGCACAAGGCCGGTATCCACGCCAAAGCGGTGTTGGCCGACCCGACGACTTATGAGATTATCGCGCCGGACGACTTCGGGCTGGTGCGCGAGATCGCCATCGGGCACCGGCTGATGGGCTGGAACAGCCTGCGCCAGCGGGCGTTAACCCTGGGGCTGGCGCTGGACGACATGACGCTGCGGGCTTTGACGCAGACCGTCAAGCAGATGGCCGACACGCGCTCGCTGTCGATTCAGGAAGTCGACGCGATTCTGCACGAGGCGGCCAGCGTATGAGCGGACAAGAACGGGTTTGTATGAGCGGCGACAACACGGCGCGCCGCCCGCCGGTTGCGTTGAGTAGCCGGCTGATGCGGTTTCACTTTTTAGTACGGGTATTACCGCGATGGCGCTTCGCGCCCGGACACGCTGTAGCGTGTCCCTACGTACATCGGTCTTTAATTGTTCAACCAGATCGGCAGGCGCGTCGATGGCGTGAGGATGAGTTGGATGTCTGGTTGAGCGGCGTAAGTGGATTGGCGGTTATCACGTTATGAGCGGGCAGACGTTTGTCGAAAAAGTGCTCGCTAGGGCGGGGAATAAACCGGACGCGCGGGCGGGCGACATTCTGGACGTGACGCCGGACATCATCTTCAGCCACGACAACACGGCGGCGATTCGCAAGATTTTCGAGCGGATCGGCGCGCCGGGCATCGCCCACCCTGAACGGGTCGCCATCACGCTCGACCACGCGGTCCCCGCGCCGACGACCCAGCACGCGCAGAACCACGCCGAGATTCGCGCCTGGGTGAAGGCGCAGGGCATCGGCCACTTCTACGAGGTCGGGCGCGGCATCTGCCATCAGGTCTTCAGCGAAGAAGCGGTGGTGCTGCCGGGCGAAGTCATCCTTGGTTCGGATAGTCATAGCACGCACTTTGGCTGGATGGGCGCGTTCGGCATGGGCGTCGGGCGTACCGAGATGGCGGCGCTGTGGGCGACCGGCCAACTGTGGCTGCGCGTTCCCGAAGCGATGCGCGTTAGGCTGCATGGGCGGCTGCCCTTTGGCGTCACGCCGAAGGACATCGCCCTCAAAATCATTGGCGACCGGCAGGCCGACGGCGGGCAGTACCGCTCGATTGAGTTCAGCGGCGATACGGTGGACGACTTCACGCTGGATGAGCGCGGCGTGCTGCCGAACATGATGGCCGAGTTCGGCGCGATGAACGCCTACCTGCCGCCGAATCAGATCGTGTTCGATGCGCTGGAAGTGCGCCGCACCCGCGACTACACACCGCTGTACCCCGACGTGGACGCGGTCTACGCCGACGAATACGGACTCGACGTGTCAGCGCTGGAGCCGATGATCGCGCTGCCGCACTCGCCAGACAACGTCGTGCCGCTATCGCAGGTGGCCGGGCAGCCGGTGCAGCAGGCGTTTTTGGGCACCTGCACCAACGGCCGCTATGAAGACCTGGCAGCGGCGGCGGCTGTGCTCGATGGGCATCATATCCAGTGCCGGCTGATCGTCATTCCGGCCAGCTCCCAGGTCTTGCAGCGCGCCATTCAAACCGGTGTGCTGGCGACCCTGGTGGAAGCCGGCGCGGCCATCGGCACGCCCGGCTGCGGCCCGTGCATGGGCAACCACATGGGCATCCCGGCACCGAACGAAGCCACCATCAGCAGCGCCAACCGCAACTTCCGCGGCCGCATGGGCACGCCCGATGCGCCCGTTTACCTTGCCAGCCCGTATGTCGTCGCCGCGAGCGCCATCTGCGGGGCGATCACCGACCCAAGGGAGTTTCTTACATGAGCCAGCATCGCGTTTGGGTTTACGGCGACAACGTCAATACGGACGTCATTTTTCCGGGCAAGTACACGTACACACTACAGGGCACGGATACCCTCGCGGCTCACGCGCTCGAAGACCTGGACCCCTCGTTCGCGGCCAACGTCCAGCCGGGGGATGTGATCGTCGCCGGACGCAACTGGGGCTGCGGCAGCAGCCGCGAGCAGGCGGTGACGGCGCTGAAGTATGCCGGCGTCACCGTCCTGATTGCCGACTCGTTTAGCGGGCTATATTTCCGTAACTGCATCAACCAGGGACTGCTGCCGGTCGTTCTGCCCGGCTTTCACCGCCAGGTGCGCACCGGGGACGTCATCGAGATCGACCTGGAGGCGGGAATCGTGGCGACCGAGATGGTCGCGCTGGCGATGCCGCCGCTGCCGCCGTCGGTGCGCGCCATCCTCGACGCCGGCGGGCTGCTGCCGATGCTGCAACGGCGGTTTGTAGACGAGAGCGCAAGGGATGACGATAGTGTCGCGGTGTAGGGGTGGAGTGCAACCCCTCACCCCCGGCCCCTCTCCCACGCAAGCGGGGAGAGGGGAGCCAGAAAATGCGTCGAGAGATTGGATTGAGTCTCGTCCTGTGAGAGAACATCTGAAAGCCACTCTGTTCAGGGATTGCGCTAAAGAACGGGAATGGCTTTTCTCCCCTCTCCCCGCTTGCGTGGGAGAGGGGCCGGGGGTGAGGGGTTTGACCAATGCCTAACCAACAACTCCCCACCCACGCCATCGACTCCGACGAAACACCCGTCAGCGACCTCCTGCTCGGCCTCGTCAGCCGCTATAGCCCGTCGCGCGAAGAGGGCGAGGCGGTGCGCTTCCTGGTGGACTGGATGGCGACGCGCGGCTTCGACGCCTGGGTCGACGAGGCCGGCAATGCCTGCGGGGCGCGCGGCCCGGCGAACGCGCCGAATACGCTGGTGCTGCTCGGCCACATCGATACCTATCCCGGCAATCTGCCGGTACACGTGCGCGACGGCTTGCTGTATGGCCGTGGCAGCGTGGATGCCAAAGGTCCGCTGGCGGCCTTTGCCGAGGCGGCAGCAACGGCGACGATACCGGAAGGCTGGCGCGTGCTGGTGGTCGGCGCGGTCGAGGAGGAGAGCGCCACCAGCAAGGGCGCTCGCTTCATCCGCGATCAGGTCCAGCCGGAGTTATGTGTGATTGGCGAGCCGAGCAGCGCCAACCGCGTGACGCTGGGCTACAAGGGCCGCCTGCTGGTCGACTACACGCTGACGCAGCCGGTTGCCCACACGGCGCGGCCAGAGCCAAGCGTTGGGGCGCGCGGCGTGGCTGTGTGGAATGCCGTCGAAGCCTGGGCGAACGAGATCAACGCCGGGGTTGAGCGCTACTTCGACCAACTGATGGTCGATCTGCGCGGCATCAACACGTCGTCGGACTTCCTGAGCGAGACGGTGAGCATGACGCTGGGCTTCCGCCTGCCGCCGCGCCTGACGCCCGACGAGGTGTTTGCGCAGGTGCAGGCGCTGTCTGGGTCAGACGCCGTGCTGCGCGCCTACAGCGCCGAGCACGCCTACCTGGGCGACAAGAACAACGCGCTGGTACGCGCTTTCCTGCGCGCCATTCGCGGGCAGGGCGGCCAGCCGGGGTTCGTCGTCAAGACCGGGACCAGTGACATGAACGTCGTCGGGGCGGATTGGGATTGCCCCATCGTCGCCTACGGCCCCGGCGACAGCAACCTCGACCACACGCCGGAGGAACATCTCTCGCTGGCGGAATACGCGCAGGCGGTGGCGACGCTGAAAGCGGTCATCGAGGGGCTGGCGGGGTAAGGGTCAAACGCGAGCGCTAAAAAGCACTGTGGCACGAAAAGACCCCGGCTCTAGCCAAGAGCCGGGGTCTTTTGCTGTGAACCAAAAACTACGCGCTGGGCGAGCGAGTCTCGTTGGCGCGCTCGGTCACACGCACGACCAGCTTCTGGACTTCGCTGAGCAGCTCTTCATGGCTGTAGGCGCCCTTTTGCAGAATGCGCTGCACCTGCTGGTTCAGCTTGTCGCGCTCGTCCTTGCTCAGAGTCATCGCCGTAATCACGACGACTGGAATTTCCGACCAGTTCGGCGTCTTGCGCATCTCGGTCAGGAACTCGAATCCGTCCATTTCCGGCATCATCAAGTCGAGCAGGATCACGTCCGGGATGTCGTCGGCCAGACGTTCCAGCGCAATCCGGCCGTTTTCCGCCTCGGTCACCTGCCAGCCCTCGCGCTGGACGGCGCGCGCCAGCACTTCACGCGCGGCTGGGTCGTCTTCGACCACCAGTACCTTGCACCCGCTTGCCTCGCATTCGAACTTGCGCAGCACGCCGACCAGCCGCTCGCGGTCGATGGGCTTGGTCAGGTAGTCCGACGCGCCCAGCGCAAAGCCCATGTTCTTGTCGCTAATGATCGACATCATGATGACCGGAATGGTCGACAGGTCGGGGTCGGCCTTGAGCGCGCTCAGCACCGCCCAGCCATCCATGCCCGGCATCATCACGTCCAGCGTGATGATGTCCGGCAGCAGCTCACGCGCGCGTTGCAAGCCCACGTCGCCGCTGGGCGCGGTTTCGACGCGGAAGCCTTCTTTGTTCAGGAAGCGGCTCACGACTTCGCGGACAACGGCGTCGTCGTCGATCACCAGCACCAGGGTCGCGCCGGCCGGCACGTTTGCCAGCCGGGCCAGACTCGGAATGTGAACTTCCGCTTCCGGCTGGGGGATGTTCGCCGGCAGCATGACCGTGAACGTCGAGCCTCGGTTGACTTCACTGGTGACGGTAATGTCGCCGCCCATCATCTGGCAGAAGCGCTTGCTAATGGCGAGGCCCAGGCCGGTGCCGCCGTACTTGCGCGTTGTCGACGAGTCCGCCTGGGTAAAGTCCTGGAACAACCGGCCAAGCTGCTCTTCGGTCATGCCGATGCCGGAGTCGATGACCCGGAAGGCAATCCAGTCGCCGTCCGTGCGCGCCATACGTTCACACTCCAGCCGGATTTCGCCGTCTTTGGTGAACTTGCTGGCGTTGCTCAGCAGGTTAAACATCACCTGGCGCAGCTTGGTCAGGTCGCCGTTGATCGCGCCATTCGTCCCGGCGCAATCGACATGCAGGCGGTTGCCGTTCTTTTCGATCATCGGCGTGATGGTCGTCACAACGTCGCCAATCATGCGCGAAATATCGATCATCTCCAGGTACAGGTCCATCTTGCCGGCCTCGATCTTCGACAGGTCCAGAATGTCGTTGATGAGGGCGAGCAGGTGGTTAGCCGCGGTTTGAATCTTCTGCAGGTCGGGCACGAACTCCTGATGGCCGGTTTCTTCGCACTCTTCTTCGATCAGCTCGCTGTAACCGATGATTGCGTTGAGCGGCGTGCGCAGCTCGTGGCTCATGTTCGCCAGGAAGGTGCTCTTGGCTTTGTTGGCGTCCAGCGCCTGGTCGCGCGCCGCCACCAGCTCTTTGGCGATGTTGTTGAAGGCGATAGCCACCTGCGCCAGCTCGTCGCGGTTTTTGAGGACCAGCTCGCCGTCCATCTGGCCGCTAATCATGCGCTTGGAGGCGCGGTCGAGCGCGCGAATGGTGTTTTGCACCGAGCGATAGAAGCCGACAAACAGGTAGACTGCCGCCGCCAGCGCCAGCGCTGTCACCACGACGACGTTAGTGCGCACCGCCATCAGGTTATTGATGCGCTCGACCAGCAAACCGTTGAGGGCGGTGGCCGTACTGCGATACAGGGTCGAGATGGCATCCAGGCTGACATTGGCCGTCTGTAGATAGTTCGTCGCGTTCATGCTGACAACGGCATAATCGAGCACGTCGACGCTGATCCGCAGCGCACGCTGGGCCAATTCGAGATCGACAAAATGCAGATAGCGCTCGGTCGTGACCTGCATAATGGCGTTGTCTTCGTGCAGCGTTCTCAGGCGCGGGTCGGCGGCGACCGCGTAGTTGAAGCTGTGCTGCACGGCTTGCAGGGCCGAGCGCGTTAGGCCGTTGAGGATAATGAAGCGGGTCTTGTCTTCCGCCGTCTCACGGCTGCGCGTGGCGACCAGCAGCCCAAGCGAGCGAATCTGGCTCAGGTAGTCGGTGGTTATCGGCAGATTCGAAATCAAATTGTCCATCAAATAATAACTATCGATGTTGGGGTCGAGAATCAGGTTGGAATTATTGCCGACCACGGTGATAAGCTCGGTGGTATCGGCGATGATGTCCTGATGCTCGGCCGCCATATCCAACGACAGCGGATTCGGGTGTGTCTTCAGGGTTCGCCACCGCTCGCGCAGCGCGACCCAGCGCGCCGACACGCCCAACGAATCGCCTGACTCCGCGTCGATGGCGTTGATGCGGTTGATGCTCTCGTCAATCGCGGCGGAGACGGTGTCCAGGCGCTCGTCCAGCGCGTCCGGCCGGTTGAAGACGGCGGTTGCCAGCGCGGCGTGCTCCTGCACCCCGGCCAAAAAGTCATAAAGCGGGACAATGTAGGTGACGCCGTTTTGTTCCTTGGTTGCGAAGTCGATGTCCCAGTTGATCTGCGCGAGAAACTGAGACAGCACCAGGATCAACGGCAGCAAGAGCACCGCGCCGATGAGCATGAATTTTTCAGGATACTTCAGACGGCCCATCAGTTCGGTCGCGGGCTGCAATAGTTTCATGGGTTTGGTTTCTCCAGAGTAGCTAAGAATCAGTATACCCGAGACACTAACCGAACAACGTGGAGATTATGCTAGTTAAGCACAAGTGGCCGTTCCGCGCTGCATTGATTGGATACAAGGCCACGCTCTTGACGCCGTCCGCGCTCCCTGGTTATAGTGCACACTTCAGCGGTCGAACTAAATTCTTCGCGGACCCTAAGGAGCCTGGAATGAGCCGTCGATTTTCGGTAAGGCACGTTTTGTTATTGGTCGTTGTTCTTTCGCTTTCCATCGCCTGGCTGCCGGCCAGCGCTCAGGACGAGGCATACACCTGCCCGGCCACCGGCGGCACCTTTATTCAGACCATCAACGCCGACCCCGTCAGCTTGAACGGCGTCTACGCCAATGACGGCGCTTCGGTGGCCGTGTTGTCCTACGTCTTCAACCCGCTCACGCTCGGCGGCGAAAACTGGGGCACCGAGATCACCGGCGACCTGGCCGAAAGCTGGGACGTTTCCGAGGACGGCCTGACCTGGACTTTCAACCTGCGCCAGGATGTGGTCTGGCATGACGGCGAGCCGCTGACGGCCGACGACGTCATCTACACCTACCAGACCATTCAGTCGGCGGAAGACGACATCGCGCCGTTCCGGCCGCGTTTCCTGCAGAATGGCGAGCCGATTCAGTTCGAAGCGCCCGACGATTATACCGTCGTCGCTACGCTGGCCGAGCCGAACGCATCGTTCTTCACCGACATCAGCGTGCCGATTGTCCCACGCCACGTGCTGGAAGGGCAGAATCTGCGCGAGGGCGAGTTCAACCGCGCCCCCGTGGGCACCGGCCCCTTCCAGGTGGTCGAATGGAACACCGGCGAGAGCGTCGTGCTGGAAGCCAACGAGAACTACTTCCGTGGCCGTCCTTGCCTGGACCGCATCATCTTCCAGATCATCCCTGAAGATCAGGCGCAGGTGAACGCGCTGCTGACGGGCGACATCGACTTCATCGACAACGTCCCCGGCGCGTCGGTTGCGCAGTTCGAGAACAACCCGGACTTCACGCTGCAATTGGCCGAGCTGGATTCGCTCTTCCAGATGTTCTTCAACAACGCACTGGAGAAGTACCAGAACCCGCTCGTCCGCCAGGCGCTGATGGTCGCGATTGACCGCCAGGCGCTGATCGACACCGTGCTCCAGGGCTACGGTGAGGTTCACAACTCGCACTTCGACGCGGTCGTGCCCTTCTACGAGCAGGATAAGCTCGGCGGTTACGACTACGACCCCGAACGCGCGGGCGAAATGCTGGACGAAGCCGGCGTAACCGACACGGATGGCGATGGCATTCGCGAGTGGAACGGTGAACCGTTCACGGTTCAGCTCGTCACCTTCACCGAAGGCTTCCGCGACTACTCCGACTACGCCCAGGTTGTTCAGGCGTACTGGCAAGACATCGGCGTGGACGTTGTGCTGGAGCAGCGCGATCTGTCGACGCTGGTCGACCAACTGTACGTCAACCGCGTGTTGGACAAGCCGTATGAAGTGCATACGTCTGGCTGGTCGCAGATCGGCCCTGAGCCGAACAGCTATGCCAACTTCTACGTGACGACCGAGGCGCTGGGGCCGAACATCCCCAACTACGACAACCCGGAAGTCAACGATCTGTTTGCGCAGGGCCAGCGCGAGACGGACTTCGCCGCCCGCATGGCGATCTACGAGCAGATCGAGCAAATCCTGTGGGACGAGCTGCCGACGCTGCCGCTGTATCGCCAGACTCAGCCGGTCGTCGTCAGCAACCGCTTCAACCTCGAAGATGCCGAGCTGAACCTGTCTATCGGCACTAACTTCACCCACCCGGAGCGCATCTACCAGGTCGGGGAATAGTCTCTCTCTGTCGCTAACCGGGGTCGCCTCTCCACGAGGGGCGGCCCTGGCACACCAGTAAGCCCATTCAATGATCTGGTTTCTGGCCCGACGCATTCTTCAAACCATTCCGCTGCTCATCGGCATCTCGATTGTCGCCTTCCTCATCATCAAGGCGACGCCGGGTGACCAGACGGTCGCCTACATCGACCCCAACAAACCGCCCCCCAGCGTCGAAGACATGGCGCTCATCCGCGCCGAGCTGGGGCTGGACCAGCCGCTGCCGGTGCAGTACGTGCGCTGGCTGGGCAATGCCCTGCGCGGCGACTGGGGCTTCTCGCTGGCTAGCCGCCGCGCCGTCGTCAGCGAGATCGCCGACCGGCTGCCCAACACCATTCTGCTGGGCGTCACGTCGCTGCTGATCGCGATTGTGCTCTCGATCCCGGTCGGCATTCTGTCGGCGGTCAAGCGTTACACGGCGGTCGATTACATCATTACGACACTGTCGTTTATCGGCATCAGTATGCCCGGCTTCTTCCTGGCGCTGCTGCTGATGCAGATTTTCGCCGTCGAGCTGCGCATTTTGCCGACGACCGGTATGCGCAACGTGCGCGAGCGCTATGAGGGGATGCAGGCCGTGCTGGACGTGGCGCGTCACCTGGTGCTGCCATCGGTGGCGCTCGGCGCGGCGTCACTGGCGCGCTGGGTGCGTTACCAGCGGTCGAGCCTGCTCGAAGTGCTGTCGCAGGACTACATCCGCACCGCCTACGCCAAGGGCCTGCGTGGGAGCCGCGTGATGACCGTCCATGCGCTGCGCAACGCGCTGATGCCGATGGTGACGCTCATCGGCCTGTCGCTGCCGGCGCTGGTGTCCGGCTCCTTTGTCATCGAGTACGTGTTTGGCTGGCCGGGAGTCGGCTTGCTGGGCGTCAATTCGGCGCTCAAGCGCGACTTTCCGATGATTATGGCCGTCACGATGATGTCCGCCCTTTTCATTGTCATCGGCAATCTGCTTGCCGACATTGCCTACCACTGGGTTGACCCTCGGATTCGCTATGACTGACGCCGTCGCTCGCCTCGAAATCAACCCGCCGGAAACGCAGAATCAGAACGGCATGGTCTGGCGTCAGTTTCGGCGGCACAAGCTGGGATTCGCGTCGTTCTGGCTGTTGGTCGTTCTCTGCCTTGTCGGCCTGTTCGCGCCGCAGATCACGCCCTATAACCCGAACGACATCGACCCGCGCGCCGCCATTGCCACGCGCGGTTTCCCGCAGCCGCCGGACGCGGCGCACGCGCTCGGCACCGACGACTTCAACCGCGACCTGTTCTCACGCGCGCTGTTTGGGATGCGCATCTCGCTGGCCGTCGGTCTGCTGTCGATGACGCTGGGGCTGCTGGTTGGGATTGCTGTCGGCGCGGTCGCCGGTTACGCTGGCGGCCTGCTCGACTCGATTCTGATGCGGCTGGTCGACATTTTCCTGTCGCTGCCGAGCTTCGTCTTGTTCCTGGCGCTCAACGCCATCTTGCAGCCGAGCATCTGGAACATCGTCGTCATCATTGGCATGTTCGCCTGGATGGATACTGCCCGGCTGGTGCGCGCGGAGTTCCTGACGCTGAAGCAGCGCGACTATGTGTTGGCCGCTCAGTCTATCGGCGTGTCGCCGGTGCGCATGGTGCTGGTCCACCTGCTGCCCAACGCGCTCGCGCCGATCATCGTCACGGCGACGCTGGCCGTTCCCGGCGCGATCCTGGCCGAGTCGGCGCTGTCGTTCGTCGGGCTGGGTGTGCCGCCGCCAGACGCCAGCCTGGGTTCGATGCTTCAGGATGCCAAGGCGTGGTTGAACACCGCCTGGTGGATGTGGCTCGTGCCCGGCCTGCTGATTAGCTTCATCGTGCTGGCGTTCAACTTCATGGGCGACGGCCTGCGCGACGCCCTGGACCCGACTCTGCGACGGCTGTAGCGCAGGCGGCGGAGAATCTGAGCTTCACCGCCGTAGACTTTCTAGAAGTTCCCAAGCCAGCGGATGAGGCCGAATTCTTCAGAAATGCTGTTGAAAAGGCGTTGATCGGCCGTCCAGAAGGGCACGTCGAAGCGTTGGGCGAGCGCCAGATACTGCGCGTCATAGGCGCGCGGCAGGTTGAATTGCGCCGCCAACTCGTAGGCGCTTAAGAGTAGCTCATCGTCGTCGACAAAGGTGACCGGCGACTCCAACAACAGTAACAGGAAGCCCTTACCCTGCGTATGGCTGATGCGCTTCTGGTAAACTGCTTTGCGGATCACCGCAACGAGTTCAGCACGAAACAGGCGTGGCGCTATGATCTGTGTCGAGGTATCTACCCAGGCTGCCACGGCCGTTTTGGCCTGCTGCGTGAGCGGCTCATCCGGCAATACCGTGGCAAGCAAGACGTTGGAATCGAGGACGATCGTACTCAATCTTCATCCTCGCGAATGTCCCGCAGTATACCGACCACGTCAATCGAAGTGTCTTTTCCCTGAGTCGCGTACACTTCGGCCTGAAGCTCGTTCACCCGCGCCAACCAGCCCTGAAAATCGAAGTCGTCTTGCGTGGAGTCGTTGAGCTGGCTCAATACGCGTTGCTGCGCTTCTTTATCCAAAAGCTGAAACTTCTGGATGATTTCCTGCTCAAGTATCGACATGGCTCTTACCCTCACTCGGTTACCGAAATTATCGCCTATTTTGACGTGAACGGCGATGAGTATTCGCGTATCGACGATCGTGGCGGGCGCTCACAGTAGGGCAATCGTGGGGGCAAGCTCTGTGTGCTGCGCGCGCTTCTATGTCAGGCAACCCGACTGGCGCTGTCGATACGCACCGGGGAAGATTACGGTAGCGCCGCCTCGCTCGCCAGCCGTTCCGCGCGGCGCTGAATCCCAAGCATACACTTGCGCATCATGATGATGTCGGTGAATTCGACGAGTAGTGCAAACAAGATCGTTGGCGAGAACCAGCGATACATCATGCGCACCCGCGTAATCAAGCGTGTATGGGTTGAATCAATCGGGTACAGGCCCCAGACCCAGGTCGTATCGCCGTCTTGACTCGCCCACAGCATCCATTGGTTGGCGACAAAGTCCTTGACGTAGAGACCGTTTTTGCCGTCGGGACTCATCGGAACAACGTCGCCCGGTTGTACATGTTGCAACGCCGGCAGAATGACTTCGGCGCTGGGCCGGTTGAGATTATCGAGCAGGTCGATGCTGTACCAGCCGGCGCGTGTGATGCCCATTTGTACGATCCACGGGAAAATGTGCTCCGGTTGGGCGGCAATGGTCACGGCGCGTGTGGCGTTAAAAGTCGGCGCTTTTACCAGCTCGTCGCCGGCCATTGAGCGCGCCAGCTCGGCGTCGGTGGCTCCCCAACGGAGCTGCCAGGGGCGGAGGAAGCGGACGTAAAGAACGAAGATAACGAGGACCAGCACGAGGATGGGGCCAAACATAACGGAGCCTTTCTGTACCACGGGAGTCCTTGCGGGCGGAGCGGGCGGCCCGAAAATCATCAGGCCCTAGTCTAGTCGTTCGCTGCGCTTTTCGCTCTATAAACCCCCGGAGTGCGTTCTCGGCCCTCAGTCCTTTTCCCCCACAGTAGGGCAATCGGCGGGAAAAACTCTGGAAAGAAACCTTCTCTCCCGCTAAGATGCTGCGGATCACAGCAAGTGTTCGCTTTAGAGGAATGATCCATGCCCCAAGCTCGTGCCTGGTTCTCTTATTTCACGTTCGGCGCGTTCTTATTGCTATCCGCATCTCTACTCATGGTTGCGCCGCTCGCCGCTCAGGACGCCGAGGCGACCCCTGACCCCGCCCAATACGACCCGACGGTTTGCGCCGACCACACGGACGGCAGCGCGCTAAGCGCCGAATGCGCGGCGATGATCGAAATGTTTCCGCGCCCGCCCGGCGTGACCGACGCGCCGCAAGACCGGTTCTCGCTCGGCCACTACAGCTTCTGGAAGATCGGCCCGGAACCGATTCACAAGTACGACGCCCCCAATGGCAACATCGTTGGCGAAATTCCCGCCGGCTATAACTTCGTGACGGCGATGGACCTGAGCGTCGACGGTTGGATTCAGATTCAGGGCGGCCAGTGGGTGCCGAGCGATACCGCCGTCTACACCCAGCCGTCGTTCTTTACTGGCGTCGAAATTCAGGAGGGCGGTCTGGACCACCAGTTCGCCTGGGTGCTGGACATGAGCCGCATCCACGTATCCGAATATCCCGGCGGCCGGCGCGAACCCGCCACCGGGCGCTGGTTGCAGCGTTATGAGCGTGTCAACATCTATGCCACGGCCACCGACGAAGAAGGCTGGCGCTGGTACATGATTGGCCCGAACCACTGGGTCGAGCAGCGCTTCGTCTCGAAGGTCACCAAGATCGAGCGCCCCGATGGTGTGAGCGGCCGCTGGGTGGCGGTGGACCTATACGAGCAGAACCTCGTCGTTTATGAGGACGACACGCCGGTGTTCGCGACGCTGGTTTCGACCGGCACCACGCATTTTAGCACCAACGAGGGCCTGTTCGACGTCTGGGCGCGCTTGCCGGCCGACGGCATGAGCGGGGCCACCGGCGCGCCGGAAGCCTACGCGCTGCAAACCGTGCCCTGGGTGATGTACTTCGACGGCGGCATTTCGCTGCACGGCACCTACTGGCATGATATCTTCGGCTATCGCACCAGCCACGGCTGCGTCAACATGACGATTAGCGACGCCAAATGGGTCTACGAGTTCCTGGCCGGCACCGAAGCCGTCAACGACGAGGGCGAGCCGTTGAACCAGGTATACGTCTACAGCACCGGCACGTTTGGAGAGACAAGCACCGGCATTTAGCGCGTCGGAACATCACGCAGCTAGCAACACAAGAGGGCGATGATCTCGCCCTCTTGTGGGTTATCAGTGTTTATTAATCATGGTTACTCAAACGACGGCTTTGAAGACGGACCTTCTAGTCGTATATATAGCCTCTTACATTCGAGAATCCAATAACATCCATGCCCGCCAGTTCAAGCAGAGCGTGTAGTCGCATGTCATCGGTGATAATCAAATATTCGTGTTGGCGAGCAGCTTGAATTATGCCGACATCAGTCAAGCCATATTCCAGCCACTCCGATATCTCCATTAATTCCACACTCGGTATGTAGACCTCGTATGCGTTCTGCACGTACTCGCGGAACAGGTCAAAAAACGGCGCATCAAAATGGCTGTCTATTGCGCCAGTAAGATTGCTGATTTCGACTAATATCGCTGGTGTGGTTACAAACTTTTTGAAAGGACCAATGATCAGCCGAAGAATGTCGTAGTCGTCTTCGATGTAGCGCTTCGTCCGCTTAAATGATGGAATCCTGGCGCGGTCATAGCTTCCAACAAGCAATAACATGAGGAGGTTCGCGTCGAGGATGACCCCTTTGGCTCGGTACTGAGAGGTGAGTTCATGTACTCTGTCGATCATACTTTACGAATTTTGATGGCGATGAGGTCCCCAGTTCGAGCATCGACTTGTACGGTTTTGTAATCTCGAATAATTCGCGCGCTCTTTCCAAAGAGTGACGAATTTGGAGTTTCAAGCACGCGCTCCGTGTCATATCCGAACGTAACTTGCCATACTCGATCACCATCAGTTAGCTCGATCTCTTCGAGCAGTACATTTTCAAGTTTATCTTCGACGTAGATGTCATCGAAGTAACGTCTCGCAAGTTTTACTGCTTGTTTGAGGTTAACCGGGGTCGCATGTCCAGATTGAGGTGTCTTGACTTCATCGGTCATGGGAAACTTATCTCCAGACTTAACAAGCATCACACTGCTCCTAGCATACACAAGATATTATGTCACATCTAGTGAGCTTTCCTCTTGGTAAAACAAAAAGGGAGCACGGCCTCGGCCATGCTCCCTCGTGACGCGTGATGCGTGACTGCGTTAGTTCTTGCGCGTGGGTGGGGCGATGCGGATGAAGTGGTCCTGCGGGCGGCGCAGCAGCGGGTACAGGTGCTGCACGGCTTCCGCCTGATTGTTCGACTCCACCGTCTGAATGTACAGGTGCAGCATCTCGTGCACGTCGGCCAGCCCCTGCTCGTCGAGCGGGAACAGGTCAACCGTCGCGCCCTTGGCGATGCGCCGGCGAATGGCGTCGAGCGTCAGGTTCATTTCCGGCTGAATGCGCTGGTAAATGACGCCGCCCGACATCCCCGCCGCCAGCCACGGGCCGGGGTCGCCCATGATGAGCACGCGGCCAGAGGTCATGTACTCGCAGGCGTAGCCTTTCAGGTTGGCGCGCGACGCCAGGTTGCCCAGTTCGTCACGCAGCGGTTCCTTGACCTCGCCGCCAAAGATGATCGTCGAGCCGCTCAGGCGGATGCAGGCGCGCGTGTCGGCGTTGCCCTGGACGATAAACGTGCCGCCCTGAGCGCCGTAAGCGAAGCTCTTGCCAACCGAGCCGTCGAGCCGCTTGCCGTCGTGGTTCAGGCCCTTGAGGATGGTGACGCTGCCGGCCTTGGCGCACTTGGCGACGCCGTCCTGCGCGCCGCCTTCGACCATCACGTCGACCGGCGCGTCCAGGAAGGCGGCCAGACCATTGCCCGGCACGGCCGAGTTGCTGAAGCTCAGGTGAACGGCGTGCAGGTCCGACGACAGTTCGCCGCGCTTGATCGCGCCGCACAGGTGCGTGCCGAGCGCGCGGTCCATCGCCATCACCGCTTCGTCGTCGTAGGTCAGCTCCTGGCTGCCGTGCGCCGCGCGCTCGGCAATCAGGCTGGTGATCTGCTTGGTCAGCGTGTTACGCGGGCGGGCCAGGCGCAGGCCGACACCCGGCAGCGGCTGGCGGCGGTTGCTGGCCGGAACGCGCTGGGTCAGGTAGCTGAGGTCGATGCTGTCGTGCGCGGCGATCTGTTCGATCAGGTCGGCGCGGCCAACGACATCCTGGGTGCGGGTGAAACCAAGCAGGGCGGTCTGGCGGCGGATGTCTTCGGCCAGGGCGTTGAAGACGTTGACGATACCCTGGACGGCCAACTCGGCGTCGCGCGGGTCGAAGTGCTTGATGCCTTTCATGGCCGCTTCTTCGCGGGTCTTGATGTGGGTGGTGATGCCGACGTGGCAGGTGCCTTCATGACACTTGCGACAGATGGTACAGCCGACCGCGACCATCGCCATCGTGCCGAAGCCGACCCGGTTCGCGCCGAGCGCCATCATCTTCAGCACGTCGCGGCCGCTCTTCATGCCGCCGTCGCACCACAGCTCAACGTCGTCGCGCAGGCCGCTCTCGATCAGCATCCGGTGCGCCATCCACACGCCGATCTCGGTCGGCAGGCCGACGTGCCGCAGTGAGTGCGAGCGGGCCGCGCCGGTGCCGCCATCGTAGCCGGTGATGTTGATGATGTCCGCGCCGGCCTTCGCCACGCCGACGGCGATGATGCCGACGCCGGGCACGACCGGAATTTTCACCGAGACGCGGGCATACGGGTTGGCCGTCTTCAGCTCGTCGATGAGCTGGGCCAGGTCTTCAATCGAGTAGATGTCGTGGTTGTTGCTGGGCGAGATCAGGTCCACACCCGGCGTGGTGCTGCGGGCCAGCGCCACCTGCTCGGTGACCTTGTAACCCGGAAGCTGGCCGCCTTCGCCCGGTTTCGCGCCCTGGCCGACCTTGATTTCGAGCACGCAGGCCGAGTTCAGGAATTCGATGTTGACGCCAAAACGGGCCGAGGCGATTTGCTGGCCGCGATTACGATAGTACTTGCCCATGATGTCGGGCAGCTCGCCGCCTTCGCCGTTGATGCACAGGATGTTGAGCCGGTGCGCCGCTTCGGCGTAGGCCTTGTAGGACAGCTCACCCTGCGAGCCGAACGACATCGCGCCGATTAGAATCGGCAGCGCGTGGTCCTTGATCGTCAGGTCGACGGTGGCAGGGTCTGGCTGGTTGGCCGCCGGCTTCAAGCCCAGCAGGTGGCGAATGGCCGCCGGCTGCTTCTGCTCCAGTTCCAGCATCTGCTCGGTGTATTGGTCGAGCGTCGCGTCGCCCAGGGCGATGTCTTCGATCTTCTTCCACATCTTCGGGTAGAAGCGGTCGGGGTTGTCGAGCTTGTTCGGCTTCTCGCCGCGCAGCTCGGCGGCGCGCACTTCGGCGTCGCTCTTGATGTCCGTAAAGGTCGTGCCGCGATGCTCCGAGCCAAAGTAGTTGGGCGTGTTGAAGACCGCCGCTACGTCCGTCGCCAGACCGACCGAGCTAAACGACTTGCCGTAGCCGCGCAGCTCGTGGCAGCCAATCGTCGAAGTCACCTTTTGCAAGCCAATCGTCAGCGAGGCGACGACGTTGTCCAGCCGCTCGATGATCTGCTCGCTCGAAAGCGGGGCGCGCGGCGCGCGGGGGGCAATGCCCAGGCCGGCCGCATACAGCGCGTAGGGCAGCACGGCATTCGCGCCCGTGCCGATGACCAGCGCGACGTCGTGCAGGTCGCGCAGCGCCCCGGAACGCAGCACCAGGCCGACGCGGCGGCGCAGGTTGAGCTCGCCGTCGGCGCGGCGCAGCGCCTGGTCCACGCTCGCCATCGCCAGCATCGGATCGATCCACAGTTGGCTGCCGTCCAGCGCCTCGCTGTCGTCCAGCACGATGCACTGAACGCCGCTCCGCGCCAGCTCCACCGCCGCCTGGCCCAGCCGGGTGACTGCGTTGTCGAGCAGCTCATCCATCGCGGCGGTCATCGGCAGGAAGGCCATCCGGTCGCCAAACGATACCGCCAGATCTTCCATCGTCAGCGTGCCGTGTTTGTCGGCCACGAAACGCATGTCGTCGACGCTGCCCAGGTCGGGGTGACCGCCCAGCAGCAGCGGCGTTTGCAGCTCCACCAGGATGTCGCCTTCTTGCGGCAGCATGCCGACCGCCGGGCGCACGCCCAGCAGGACGGTTGTCGAAAACTGCGCCCGCTCACGTTCCCGGTCGATGGCCGGGTTGGTGACGACGGCGACGGTTTCCTTGAAGTAGTCGGCCATGTTGACGCGCGTCTGGGCGAAAGCCGCCAGCGGGCCATCCCAGCCGAGCGAGCCGACCAGCTCTTTCTTCGACTCTGCCAGCGACTCGACCACGGTCAGGTGGTAGCGTTCCCAGCCCATCGCCGCCATAACGGTCGTGTTGATGGCCGCGACCTTCGTCTGCCAGGGCAGGTTGGTCGGGAAGGATTGAAAGTGCTCGTCGTAGGTCGGCTCGGCGACGGCCACCGCGACCGGCGCTGGGCTGGCATAGGCGGCGCTACTGTTGCCGGAGCCGCCGGGGAAGCCGTTGCCCGGCCCGAAGTTCGGCGGGCTGCTCAGCGACCAGAGCGGGCTATACAGGTCGCCGCTGACGTTGCCTCGGTCGCGGGCGCGGCTGGCGACGTGGCGTTGAATGGCAGGGTAGTCGAGCACTTCCACCGGCTGGCCGGGATTAATGATGAGGGCGATCTTTTCGCCGGGGGCCAGCGGCTTCGGGTCGGTCACCATGCTGTCGAGCGCGTAAACGCCGCGTTCGGAGGTGGCGAAGTATTCTTTCTCAGTTTCGCCAAACCACAGTGGCCGCAAACCAAGCGCATCTACACTGAAGACGCACTGGTTGCCGGCCCGCGCCGCCAGCGCTGCGGGTCCCTGTGCAAACGGCCCAAACGCGTGGCGAATGTTGTCATACAGCGCGTGGACGTCGGGCGCGTTTTGCAGCAGGTCGTGGTCGTAGGGCGGGAAGACGTACTCCATCGCCTCGATCAGATCCAGGTCGAACTGCATACTCAGTGCGTCGACCATCCGGTCGATGTCCTGAGAGTCGGAGTTGCCCGGTTCCAGCCGCACGCCCAGCATGGCGGCTTCCATGCGGAAGCGCGAGATGGTGTTGAACTCGCCGTTGTGGCCCAGGACGTTGAACGGCTGCACGCGCTCGAAATTCGAGTTGGTGTTGGTGCTGTAACGGGCGTGGCCCAGCGTCACCGTCGAGGCGTATTCGGGGTCGCGCAGCTCCGGGTAGTAGCGGCGCAGAATTTCGACCGTGCCCTGGACCTTGTAGACCACGCTGCGCGACGAAAATGACGGGAAATGGACGCCCAGCTCGCGCTCAAGCCGCGATTGCAGCGTGAAGATTGTGCTTTCCAGGCGGTCGGTGGCAATCGAGCCGTTCAGGCCGCCGATCTGCCAGAAGACCGGCTCGTTCTTTTCGGCATTGCGGCCCAGCACCGTGCGGTTGACCTTGCCCGGCTGGTCGACCAGCACGTCCAGGCCGGCCTCGACCAACTGGCGGCAAATCTGGTCTACCAGACTTTCGGCCCGCGCCCGGTCTTTGGCCGGAATCATCAAATGTGCGACCCAAAAATTCGGGTCGGACGCCAGTGACGACCGCAGGCCGGCGCGCGCGAGCGACTTCGACCAGAGCTGCCGTGGAATATCGGTCATAATGCCCACACCGTCGCCCTCGCCGTCGACGATGCCGGTGCGGTGGCCCATGCGTGTCAGCGCTTCGATGGTTCGCTTGACGTTGCCGTGGGTGGGTTGCCCGCCCTTACGGACTGCACAAATGAGCGCGCATGCATCGTGCTCACGTAAGTCTTCCGGGTGGAGCGGGGGAACGTTATAGTGCGCTTGTCCGGTCATGCGTTCCTCCTGCGTAGTCAAAACGTCGGCGGTGGACTCTTGTCCACAGCCGACAAAAAAGCATGGGTGTTCTTTGTATATAAGTTAACAGGGCGGGGGCTGAGGGTCTACAGTCACATTACGAGAGATTGCCCAGTGTGAGATGGGACAATCTGCACAAGCAGCGCCCTAAACGTTTCTGAATGGGGATTTTAGCGCGGTTTCAAGCCGATAAACGGGTGTGGGCGTCGGAAGCGGAAGCGGGAAGGGCGCTATTGCGATTGAAATAAATGGCCCGGCCCGCCATGCCCCTACAAGGTATCTGTCTAAAACGGGTACGTCCGTGCGCTCTACCTAACGCGCATTTCGCACGCCTGTCGTAGCGTGTACCTTTCACGTAGGGGCACGACACCGCCATGGCCGCTTGTACGTCCGAACCCGTTGACGATCATTCTGAGGATTGCCTTTACTCAGTCCTCAGTCCTCGGCCCTCAGTCCTGTTCAGTTCAGGCTGAGCAGCCGCCGAATCGTCAGCGCCAGGTGCAGCGCCAGCCGCGTTTCCGGCCGGTTCAGGTCGATCTGCGCGATCTCGTTGATGCGGTTCATGCGGTAGAGCAGCGTGTTTCGGTGCACGATCAACAACTCGGCTGTCTGGCTGAGGTTGCCGTGGCAGGCGAAGAACGCTTCCAGCGTCTTGATAAGGTCGGCGTGCTGGCGCATGTCGTACTCCAGCAGCGGGCCCAGCGTGCGCTCGCAGAAGTTTGACAACTTCTCGCGGTCGTTCAGGCTCAGGATGAGCTGGTAGACGCCCAGGTCGCCAATATACAGCGGTGTGTCCGTTTGCAGCCGGACGGCCAAATCGAGCGCCTGCACGGCATCGCGGTAGCTGGTGCGCCACTGGGTCACGTCGCGCGCCGCCTGGCCGACGCCGATGGCGACGTGCGCTTGCGGGAACTGGCGCTGAATTTCGGTGCTGATGGCCTTCGCCAGCTTCATCGCCATGCCCACCGGGTCCTTGGGGTCGGCCGCCTGGAAGACGACGACTTCGTCCTCGCGCTCGCGCTGCCAGACCAGCGCCTGCGCCCGCTGGGTGCTGACGACCGTGTTGACGATGGTTTCCAGCCGCCGCAGCGACGGCGATTTGTCGCCGTGCCAGGTCTGGACAATCGCCATGTGGGTCGCGGACATGTCATGCTCGAAGCGCTCGCCCTGGCGGATGGCTTCCTGCGCGCTAACGTCGCCGTTCAGCAGCCGGTCCAGGAAGGTGCCGCGCAGCCGCTTTTCGGTGTCGCTAATCGCCTTGGCTTTCGCCATCTCGATGGCGCAGGCCGCCGCGCCGTGCTCGGCCACCAGCAGGTCGATGTCGTCCAGGTCGTTGTCGCGGCCAACAATCGTCAGGTAACCGCGGCCAATGTCCTTGGTGATGATGGGCGCGACCAGCCGGGCCAGCCCCGGCGTCGGCAGCGCCTGCATGATGACCGGGTTTTCGATTTCGACCACCCGGTGCCGGTCCTGCAAGTCGACCGGCAGATTATCGAACTTGCGCAGGAAGCCTTCGATCTCTTCCCACATCGCCACTAATTGGGGCTGGACCGAGCTAAACAGCACCTGGAGGCGCTTGTCCTGAATGACGACCGCCTTGTTGGTCAGCCGCGCCATCGCGCCCACCAGCTCGGCCATGCCCTCATTGCGCGACGAAATCTGTGTGAGCTGGCGGTAGATTTGCGTGCCGCGCCGCTCGATCTGCCCCTTGCGGTCGACCAGCAGGCTGACGATGGCTTTCTCGACCAGCCGAATGCGGTTGCCGGCCGGCAGCAGCAGCACCGGCATACCGTAGGCGTTGGCCTCGGCGACCGCCGCCGGGGAGGGCGTCTCGCTCACCACCAGCGCCGACGCTTCTGAATCGAACGCCAGCCGGACAAGATCAACGTCGGTCGTGACCGCGCCGCCGGTCCCTTCATGCTGGGCATACAAAATCATCTCGCCGCGCTGGAGCGACTTGGTAGAGGGACTTTCTTCCGGGTAAATGACGGTGGTCCAACTGACGGTGCGGTTCAGCAGGCCGTCGCCGGCCATGACCCGCGTGCCCAGCGGCAGCGCCAGCTTGCGCACTTCTTCAACTGTGACGCGATGGTTGTCTTCGATCATCTCACCCATGTTGCCCGCCTGGTACTCGTCTGGCATTCGCAATCATCGCCCATACTGAATAGGGTCGTTGTTTAAAGTTTACCGCTTGTGACGGCGGTGATGCCGTGTGAACCCCTCACCCCGACTTGGTCGGACCCTCTCCCACTCCGGGGAGAGGGTGCCCGGAGCAAAGAAATCGCGTTTACGAGTGCAAGAATTCTGCCAAAGCGTATTTTGCCTTGTTTATTCTCTAGCTCATTCGCGACAATGATGTCTACAAGTTCCCCTCGCCCCGGAGTGGGAGAGGGGTGGCGCGTTAGCGCCGGGGTGAGGGGCTCATCTCACCTTACGTCTCGTTCGTCACCAACCCGAAAATGATGACCGCGAAAAACACGACCATCGAGATGCCGAGAAAGTTCGCTCCTGGGTTCACATACAGGTTAACCAGCGTAAAGAATAACATGACCGACCCGGCGATCCACGTCACCGGGCTGACGCGCCAGCGCCGGGTGTACTGGTAGAGCCCGGAGCCGAGCAGCACCGCCGCGCCGGAAGCCGGGATAAACCAGTTGGGCAGGGCGCGTGTGCCTTCGTCCGCCAGCAGTTGGAAGATCGCGAACGCCAGGACCAACAAGGCCCAGGTCAGCCGTTCGATCCGTGCCTCGGCGTCACTTTTTCGACCCGTTCGCTTTCGCGCCACCCTCAATCCTCGTCTGCATTCGTCTAACCTGCACAAGTCTTTGTGCAATAGTAATAATACGCGGAGCAGCCGCGTTTCACAATTGCGGATTGAGGGAATGCCAGTACAATCACGCCTGAAACAAAGGTGGGGTTCGGATGGCGCGTCTTTCACGTGGGGTTTTGTTCGGTCTGGTCTGGCTGGCGCTGGCTGCCTGCACGACCAGCGAAGGCGTTATCGAAAACGGGCCGCGCCTGATTAGTGAAGTCACGCTGCCGCCGGTCACCACCGCGCCGACGCGCGCTTCCACCCCGTCGCCGGTGCCGACCACCACGGCCAACCCGACCGAGCCGACCGACCCGCCGCCGGTCGTCACGCTGACGGCGGTCGCCCCGGTGGAGATTTCGCCGACCGACCCGCCCTCCAAGACGCCGACGATTACGCCGAGCGTCACTGTCACCCAGCCCGACACAGCCACGCCAGCGCCGACCGCGACCATCGATCCGCGCCCGACGGCCATTCCGACATCGCCCATTCTCGTGCCGACCATGATCTTCATGCCGCCGCCGACCGTCCAGGTGGTCGCGCAGGCCCCGGCTCCCACGCTCAACTCGCCGGTGGGCGACGTCTCGCTGCCGCTGCCCGGCGTGCCGGATGTGCCGGCCGCCTCGTGCTCTACGCCCTGGTTCTTCACCAACCCGCGCCTGCCGGAATGCCCGCCCAACGCGGCGGTCGAATCGCCGGCGGCGGCCCAGTTCTTCCAGTACGGCAAGATGTTCTGGGTCGGCCAGCAGGACGCGATTTACGTGATCTTCGAAACAGTCGATTCGCCGCGCTGGCAGGTGTTTCAGGACACGTTCGAAGACGGTATGCCGGAAAGCGACCCCGCGCTCGACTTTCAAGCACCGCCCTACGCCGACTGGCAGCCGCGCCGGGGCTTTGGTCTGATCTGGCGCAACCAGCCGAACATGCTGGCGCGCATCGGCTGGGCTGAAAGCGCCTACGAGCAGATTTACACCGCCCGCCTGCAAACCCGCAACGACGGCACCATCTTCCTGGGCGACCCCAACGGCCGCGTTTACGCGCTGCTGCCCAACGGCAACTGGGGCATGTACGGGCAGTAAATCCGTACGGACTGAATTACACGGTACTGAGCCGGAATTCTGATCGTTCCCTATAACTTCGCCGTGCTATACGCTGGCGACTTCATATAATTTGAGCGCCAATATCGGGAATGGCTCGGATCAGTGAAGCGTGCCATATCTGTACCCGATTTCCACTGTGTACCGTCGGGAAGAATGGTGTTGCCGTCGAAGCGGGCGTTTGTGAGATCGGTGTCTGTGAGATTGGCTTCTCGAAAATTAGTGCCTATTAATTCTGCTTCGCGTAGAGTAGCACTCGCTAAGTTGGCAAACCGTAAATCTGCGCCTGTTAGGTCGGCATACCGAAGGATGACATTTTCTAAGCTGGAATGCTGGAGATCGGCGTTCACTAGGTTGCTGCGCCATAGTTTCGCGCTCGTGAGGTTACTGTAGGCGACAATCGCGCCAGCCAGATTGGCAAATTCTGCGTTAGCATTCGCCAGATTAGCCCCTCCAAGGGTGGCGTTTGTCAGGTTCGCATATTGTAGCGCTGCGCTGGTCAGGTCAACCATGCGCAGGTCAGCGTTCGCCAGATTTGCCATCCACAAGGTGGCGCTTGCTAAGTTGGCTTGCTTTAAAATCATGCCTTGCCAATTTGCCCTCGGAAACTCCTTTTGTGCTAACGCTTCCTCTAGCCAGCCAAGCTGTTCCAACTGCCGTTTTGCTTCCAACGCGAAGTCGTTGGACTGGCTACCCAATTGCAGGAACAGATCCTGTTTGCGCTGGTTAGTCGCTCGACGCTCGTTCAGGCGGTCCACCACAAAGATCGTGATGCCAACGCTCAATAGCTCAGTAAATACGTTGGTTGAGTAGCCATCTGCGTCAGCTTTGCCGTAAAAGAGAAGTCCGCCAATCCAAATGCCAACGATGACGAGCGCGAGGCCGCCCACCATCTGAAATTCCAGCTTGTGTTTGATCTGGATTTGGTGTTGTTCTTGGAATTGTTCTTTGGCCTGTGCGCTGAGTGCCATGTGTGTCCTCCTGTGGATATATTCATCCTAGCACGAAGGTTGAGTTAACACGTCTGTAGAATGTGGGAGAATATGTGGCGGTACTGTTGCAACCCCAGCCCGCTCGCCAACTCTGCTATAATGACCCCGTTTGCCGTGCGTCTACGCTGAAGAGACATCTGTGACAAAACGTATCGGAATACTCACCGGGGGTGGCGACGCGCCCGGCCTGAACGCCGTCATCCGCGCGGTGGTGCTGGCGGCGCATAAACACTATGGCTGGGAGGCCGTCGGCATACGCGAGGGCTTCGACGGGCTGCTGAACGCCTTGCCGACGCTGGCTCTGAACGAGGCGACTGTCCGCGACATCCTGGCGCGTGGCGGCACCATCCTGGGCACGGCCAACCGGGGCAGCCCGTTCGCCCGCCGCATCGAGCGGCCTGACGGCACAGTCGAACACGTCGACGTGTCGCACGAAGCGCTCGAACGGCTGGACGACCTCAACATCTCGGCGCTGATCGTCGCCGGCGGCGATGGCACGATGGCGATTGCCCATAAGCTGGTCGGCATGGGCGCGAACATCGTCGGCGTGCCCAAGACCATCGACAACGACCTGAGCCTGACCGACGTGACCTTTGGCTTCGACACCGCCATAAACACCGCCACCGAAGCGCTGGACAAGCTGCAAACGACCGCCGAAAGCCACCACCGCGCCATGATCCTGGAGGTCATGGGCCGTAACGCCGGCTGGATCGCGCTCAAAGCCGGGGTCGCCGGTGGGGCCGACGCCATCCTGATCCCGGAAATCCCGTTCCACATCGACGCTGTCTGCGGCAAGATCAAAGACTTGCAGGCGTCGGGCCGCCGCTACAGCCTGATCGTGGTGGCCGAAGGCGCGCACCCGGCCGGCGGCGAGCAGGAGTTCTACATCGGCGGGCGCGGCTTGATGGATTCGCGCCTGGGTGGGGTGGGCTACAGCGTCGGCAACGCGCTGCACGAGTGCCTGGGTGTTGAAGTGCGCGTGACGGTGTTAGGACACTTGCAGCGCGGTGGCCAACCGACACCGCATGACCGTTTCCTGGCGACCCGTTTTGGCTGGGCGGCCGTCCACGCGGTCGCCGCCGAAAAGTGGGGACATATGATCGCCAGCCAGGGCGAGGACATCGTCACCGTCCCGATTGGCGACGCGCTCCACCTCAAGCGCGTCGACCCGGACAGCGACCTGGTGCACATGGCGCGCGACCTCGGCATTGTGTTCGGTTAGACGGAAACAGTTATGCAAGGATATCCTGATCCACGGGCGCCACAGCAGCGGCCCCAGCAGCCATACCCACCCCAACAGGTTCCACCGGGGCAGCCGCCGCCTCAAGCGTACGCTCAACCACCGCAGCGGCGGCCCATGACCGGGCGTCCGCCGGCGCGGCGCGGCTGCCTGTCGCGCCTGCCGCTGCTGATCTTCGGCCTGTTCATGCTGCCGGTCTTCTGCTGCGGCCTGGGTTTCGTCACCTACATCGTCTTTCCACCGCCGCCGCTCGACGTGCTCATTCTGGGTCTGGATTCGCGTCCGGGCGAGGGGTTCGTCACGCGGACGGACAGCATCATGCTGGCCGGCTTGCAGCCGTCGCGGGTGCGCGTGAGCTTGCTCTCGATTCCGCGCGACCTGTTCATCGGCGTGCCGGGGTATGGCGAACAGCGCATCAACGCCGTCAACGTGCTCGGCGAAATGGACGCGCCCGGCTCTGGCCCCGACCTGCTGGCGCAGAGCATCGCCGCCAGCTTCGGCGTTCAGCCCGACCGCTACCTGCGGCTCAATTTCCAGGGGTTCATCGACCTGATCGACGCCGTCGGCGGTGTCACCATCGACGTGCCACGCACGATTGTCGATTATCAGTATCCGACGGCCGATTTCGGCACTATCGAAGTGCGTTTTGAACAAGGTTCGCAGCACATGGACGGCGAGCGGGCGCTGCAATATGCCCGCACCCGCCACGCCGACGACGACTACCAGCGCGCCGCCCGCCAGCAGCAGGTGCTGACGGCGCTCTCGCTTAAGCTGCTCAATCCCATCAGTTGGCCGCGCGTTGTCGCCGTCATCAGCGGCTCGATGGACACCAACCTGACGCTGATCGACTTCGTCACCCAGGCGCCGACCATCCTGCTCAACGCCGGTCGCTTCGAGCGCCTGGTCATCGACCGCGACTACATCACCGCATCTGCCAGCGGCAACGCTATCCCCGACTACGCCAAGCTGTCACCCTGGCTCTACGAGCGCTTCGACTGAGGCCGCACCAGCGCGGTCGGCGCGTCGGTCGTATACTGGTGGCTCTGGAAACGCTACCGGCGGCAGACAGCCTGTTCGTCTGTTTCGTCTCACTAAATCGGGCGCCGTGGTGACACGGCCAACACTTTGAAAGACTACTAAAGGAGGAACGGTGGCTACGAAACTCGACGTGACAACCGGTTATGCCGATGTGAACGGCGTCCGTCTCTATTTCGAAAACGCCGGGCAGGGCGAGAGCGTGGTGTTTGTCCATGCCGGCATCGCCGACCGGCGTTTGTGGAACCACCAATTCCCGGTGGTCGCGCGTGACTACATGGCGCTGCGTTACGACATGCGCGGCTACGGCCATTCGTCGCTGCAAAACGGCGCTTTCAGCCACACGCGCGACTTGTGGGCGTTGCTGTCGGTGCTGGGCATTCGCTCGGCTGTGCTCGTCGGCTGCTCTATCGGCGGCTCGGTCTGTATGGACTTCGCGCTCAGTTACCCGAAGATGGTGCGCGGGCTGGTGATGGTCTGCTCTATGCCGCGCGGCCTGCCGTGGGACGAGGCTGTCCAGGCAGCCTATCCTGACCCACCGCAGGCGGAGGAAGTTGAAGCCGCGATCAAAGCCGGCGACCTGGAACGCGCATCAGAACTCGAAGTGCAGGTCTTTGTCGATGGCCTGTCGCGCCAGCCCGAAGACGTGGACCCGGCCGTGCGTGGACTTGTCTACGACATGAACCTGATCGCGCTGCGCAACGAAGCCGCCGCCAGGGATGCCTCCCACAGCTATCTGCACCAGGACGCCGCCGACCAGCTTGAGTCTCTCACCGTCCCGACGCTGGTGATTACCGGCGCTCTGGACGAGCCGGTGACCACGGATTACGCCGCCAACGCAATGGTTGAGCGTATTCCCAACGTGCAGAAGGTCGTCATAGACAACACCGCCCACGTGCCCAGCCTGGAGCGCCCGGACGAGTTCAACCGCGCCCTGCTGGACTGGCTGAAGACGCTGGAGTAGTGTCTTCCTTCAGCCTATGAATCAAAACGGGACGCGCCAATGTGGGCGTCCCGTTCGTTTTCCGCAAATATCGTCGTTACTCGCCCGCCGGGGATTTATACCACGGCGCTCGCCGCCGTGCGTATTGTGCCGCTCCTATAGACAACGCACTCACCAAACAAAGACAGGGCGGCCGCCAGAAAGGGAGCCACCCCGTCTTCACTCGTTACTCGTTACTCACCACTCGTTACTGTTTACTTCGCCGTCTCGCCCAGCAGCCGGGGATACGCGCCCTGCCACTCGTCCGAGCTGCGCGTCAGCTTGGTCACCTTAACGTCCGCCACGTAGGGCAGCAGTTTGACCATCAGCGGAGGCAGGCTGTTCCAGTCATCGGTCTTGACCAGATGCGCCAGTTGGTCGGCCATGCGGCCCGGCCAGCTCCAGCGCTGGCGCAGCTCCTCGGACTTCATCCAGTAGTCACGCTTCTCCCAGGCCTGCGCCGACGCCTCGATCCCGTCGTCGATCTCGCGGAACAGGTAGACCAGCGCGGCGACCATATCCTTGGCTTCGTCGTCGATATCGCCCTTTTGGCTCAAACGCCGCAGGATTTCGGCGGACGTTCGCATCAGTTGGTTGCGGCGCTTGCCGCTGCTGTCGGTGTTAATTACGCGACCCATGCTTCGGGGGTACTCCTCTCGGCAGGCTAGAGATGATACGGGCGGATTCCCTTATAGATACGCGTGCCGGCCAGCGTCTTCAAAATCAGGCTCGCGGAACGGCCGGTCGCCTCTTCCAGCGCGCGCGGCGTCAGCGGCTGGTTGCCATTCGCCAGGAAGACGCGGAAGATGCTGTCGACCAACGACGTGTGTGGGTTGATGAAGTTCGGGTCGCGCGCCGCCATTTGGATCGCCAGCCCAAGCTCGTCAAGCTGGGTGACCTCGGCCGTCTCCGGGTCGATCACGTCCACCACCCGGTTCTCGGTGGTCTGGCTCAGGCGGTCGCGTTGTTCCGGCAGTAAATGGCTCAGCAGATAGGTGCGTAGGTCGTCCGCGTTTCGGTCCCACCAACTGTAGTCGATGTAAAACAGGGTGTCGAGCGTGGGCTTTGCGAGCGAACTCGGTTTTCCAGCAGGGGTCTGCATGGCCGTCTCCTCAGTTACGTGCCGGCTAATTTCCAGTAATGATTCCCGACGTGCTCGAAGTCTGGCTCGGTCGCCAGCGTCGCGAAGATCGGGCCGGGCGGGACGCGCCGGAACACGTTGACCGCGCTGTACAGCGTCTTGGCGTGCACCGTGCCTTGCGGGGTGAGCCGGCTCAGCTCCGCAATCAGCGTCCGCAGCAGCCCGACCAGGCTGCGTCGGTTCGAGGTCGTTGGCTGGAACAGCGCATCCACCGCCGCCAGGTCGTCCGCGCCCACAATCATCAGATCGTCGTATTCCGCGCCAATCGCGCGCTTCTCATTCTCGAACGAGAGCTGCCCGTTCTTCGGCGTAATCAGGCGAATCCACTCCGTCCGCGCCCGGTGCGCGCGGAAGTCGACCACGATCTTTTCCGGCGAATCGCCCTGGCGCACGCTGACATACGCGCCGACCGGCATCCGGTGCTTGCGGTACAGCGGCGACAGCCCGGAGACGTAACGCTGCTGGCGCACCACCCAGCCCTGGTACTCCTCGCCGTCTTGCGCGTCCACCAGCCGCACCCAGATATGCTGGGTCCGGTGCGCCGTCGGGAAGATGCGCCGCATTTTGGCGTTCAGCGGCAGCGTGCCGGCGCGGCGGTGCGGGTAGGTCAATGTAATGGTGATCTCGTCGCCCACGGCTGCCGGCGCTTGCAGCGGCGACAGTTCGTCGTCCAGCTCAGCTTCCAGCGCCAGCATGTCCGGCGTCAGCGCGCCGCGGTCGTACTCGATCTCCTGGTAGCGCAGCATTTCCGGCGTCTCGCGCACGTCGTCTGGCTCCAGCCGTTTCAGGTACCACCACACGCGGCCCGCCGGCCCGACTTCGTCGAAGCGGTTGTCGCTGCTCAGCGCATAGTTCAGCGAGAACACTTGCAGCTCGGCGGGGGAGTCGCCCAACCCGCCGATCTCCTTCAGAATGCTCGCCGTGTCCATTGGGCCGCCGCCGGCCAGGTCCAGCACGGCTTCGGCCAGGAACAGATGGCCGTCGTTGACTTCGAGCAGCAGCTCGCTTGGGAACCACTTGCCGGCCAGAATGACCAGGTCCGGCGTCTCGCTCAGCCGCTCGTCGACCGTGTCGACGATCTGATCGGTGTTGGCTTCGAGAATTTGCTCCGCCGTCAGGCTGTTCGGGTCGGTGTACTGGGCCATGTCACCGGGTCCCGCACTGCTGAGCTTGTGCGGCAGGGTTAGCTCGGCGGCGAACTCGCGCGTCTGGCTGGCCTCCGGCGCGTCGTCGAACTCGACGCCGATCACCGCAAAGTCGCCGTATTCGACGTTGTCGCCGGGACGCACGGAGGTCACCGTCGCCAGCGCGTAGTCGTAGGCCGGGAAAACCACCTGTTGGCCCACTTCGTACGCCTGCGCCGGGTTATAGACCTGCACGTTGCGGAAACGTTCTTCGAATTCGTCGGCTTCGTTTTGGATGCGCCACTCGATGAGGGCGCGCGCCAGCTCGGCGCTGGATAGGGGTGTCTCGCGTTCGAGGAGAAGACCTGTCAGATACTCAATATCGTCGTCGGTCACTGTGAAGTTGCGCGCCCAGTGATGGCTTGGAATCAAATTTCACGCTCCACTGTCTGTTCGGGGTCGTTACGAACGATCTGCGTACCCATAAAATCCGGTGTTGTTAGGAAAGGATTGAGAACCTGTCCGATGATGTCAGTTTTACGCTGCAAGAGGATTATTTTTCCGTTCCTGAACCCCACATCGAGACTCTTTCGGCTCCCTCGCCCCAGAGTAGGACGACGCGGAGGCCGGGCAGGGTGGCGCGTCGGCGCTGGAATGAGGCGTTCGTTATAACCTATTTCACAAACACGCTCATGGACGGGTCGTCGTGCGGGTATGGAATTGCAAACCGAATTATGATTATACCTTCCCCTTTCCCCTGTTTGCAAGCGTCGGGTTGACCGGCTCCCCCCAGTCAGCTATACTACGCCGTCGATAATTCTCCGAAAGATCACACTGGCAACAGGGTATAGGATCAATGTCAACAAAGCGCACCTACCAACCAAAAATTCGCCGTCGCGCGCGTGTGCACGGCTTCCGTCAGCGTATGCAGACCAAGAACGGTCGCCGTGTCCTCAAGGCGCGTCGTCTCCGTGGCCGGCATGAGCTGGCGGTGACGCGTGTCCATGTGAAAAAGGTCAACTGGAACGCGAGCTAACCGAACGCTGCCGCGCGTATGCAGCAGCGTTATCGACTCCGGACTGGCCAGGATTATGAACGCCTGCGCCGTGAAGGCCGGGCTGTTCATCATCGATGGATGACGTTGAGCGTGGCGCACAACGGTCTCGACCATAACCGCTATGGCTTTATCACCGGCAAACGCCTGGGGAAAGCGGTTATTCGAAATCGGGTGCGCCGTCTTCTTCGTGAAGCAGTACGCGCCATGCATCCCCGTCTTCAACCAGGGTATGACATCGTCGTAATCGCCCGCCGTCCACTGGTTGGGCAACCTTTCACCGACATCCAACGTATAGTCAGTGACCAGTTGTACCAGGCCGGCATCGTAGTTGAAAGCGAAGCATTGTGATGAAGAGGCTCGCCCTTGCGCTCATCCGGCTCTACAAGCGCTTCATCTCGCCCTTGCTGCCGCCAAGCTGCCGCTTCGAACCGACGTGTTCGGTTTACACCTACCAGGCTATCGAAAAATATGGCGTCATCAAAGGCGGGCTACTGGGCATCAAGCGCATCTCGCGCTGCCACCCGTTGAACCCCGGCGGTTATGACCCTGTACCCTGAATTGAGGAGCATGTGTTGGACTCTGTCGTGATAAAACCAAAGCGGCGCGCCCCGTTTGTCGTCGCGCTGCTTGCGCTGGCGGTTCTACTCGTAAGCGCCTGCGGCCCCACCCACATCGATCCCCGCTGGTCCTCTATCAGCGTTGTGAATGATGACCAGATCGTGCTCGCCTTTGGCGACCGTCTGACCCTCGTCAACGCCGTCGACGGAAAACCGGTCGCGCTGTTGGATGCCAATGGCAACGTCCGTCTGGACGAGCAGGGCAACGCGCGCATCTGGGAAGTTCGCGGCACAGAGGGCGGTCAAACGCGCTTCTACAATACGCCGGTCATCCTTGACGCCGATACGCTCCTCGCCCCCTCTTACGACATGAAGCTCATCGAAGTCGACGTCCCGGTCGCCCGTGTCGATGTCGGCGGCGCGACGTTCGACCAGCATATCGTCTCGTCGCCATTGGTGACCGAGGACTTCATTTACCAGGGCCTGGGTGACCGCGATCTGGTGGCCCTGCACCGCGACAACTTCAGCGAAGCCTGGCGCGTGACCACCGGCCACGGTATCTGGTCGCAGCCGCTGCTGGTCGACGGTACGCTTTATTTCGCGTCGATGGACCATTCCCTATACGCGGTCAACGCCGAAACCGGCGAGGTTCGCTGGCAGACCGACATGAGCGGCGCGATGACCTCGACGCCGGTTTACGCCGACGGTCACCTCTACATCGGTACCTTCGCCAAGCGTGTATTTGACGTTTCGGCCGATACGGGTGAAATTCTGGGTGAGGCCGAAACAACCGACTGGGTTTGGGGCACACCAGCGCTGGTTGACGGTACACTATATGTCGCGGATGTTGGCGGCCACGTTTACGCCTACAGCACCGGCGGCGGTTTGACCCAGCAATGGGCCGTGCAGCCGGCGACCAAGGCCATTGGCTCGACGCCGCTCGTCACCGAGTCCGCCATCATCGTTGGCTCGCGTGACCAGCACGTGTACTGGCTCGACCCGGCGAACGGGGCGGTCATCTACACCCTGCAAACGGCGGGCGAGGTCATGGCTGACCCGATTCTGGTTCAGCCGACCGAAACCAACAACCTGCAAGAGCCGCTGGTCGTGGTCAGCACCACCGCGCAGCAGGAGCTTCTCGTCGCATTTACACTCGAACGTGGTCAGCGCGTCTGGGCATACGGCCGCTAGGGTTAGGGAGAACACGCACGTATGTGGGACTTTATCATCAACCCGTTTGTCACCACGCTGACATTTTTATACTCGATCCTGGGCAACAACATTGTCCTGACGATTGTGGTATTCACAGTGCTGGTGCGGCTTATCACCTACCCGCTCACCATTCAGCAGCAGCGGTCAAGTAAGGCCATGCAGCAGCTTCAGCCAGAGCTGAAGAAGCTGCAAGACAAGTATAAGAACGAACGCGAGAAGCTCGCCCAGGAGCAGATGGCGCTCTACAAGACCTACGGCATCAACCCGCTGGGCGGGTGTTTGCCGCTGGTCATCCAGCTTCCCATCATGCTCGGCCTCTATCAGGCGATCATCTTCGCGCTCGCCGCGACGCCCTGGCAGTTGATGGAGCTGTCGGGCCGGT
>Ga0351971_1011_pt1:0-7500 | contig 38027 bp, 31 predicted proteins | sample BONcelFGM3001F11_FD_206746 | JGI IMG/M metagenome (GOLD analysis project Ga0351971, IMG submission 206746) | Enriched cells from coal bed in the Powder River Basin, Montana, United States - BONCAT cells FGM rep2 HSBNCT.FGM.300.1.F11 ...
TGGCCCCGCATCACGGTAGCCGCACCTCGACGGGTGCGGAGTTCCTGGCAGCGGTCAACCCGGCCCTTGTTGTTGTCTCTGCCGGCCAAAGGAGCCAGGGAATCTTGCCGTCCCCGGAACATCTCAGGCTGTGGCGACAAAAGAAAATACTTACGCTGATAACCGCCGAAGCCGGAACTATAACCTGCCGTACCGACGGAAGGCTCCTGCGCACCAGTTCTTTTGGGGGTGAAAGCTATCTTTTTGACGAGTCGAGCAGGGAATTTGTTCGAGGAAAGTGAGACTTGAAAGGGTGAGACTTATACGGTATGTTGCCCAATTAAAGCAGAACGTACTTCAATCATGAGAGAGGAAAAGAATCGATGATGGTTTTTGGCAAAAAATGTCCCGCCTGCGGTGGAGAACGGTTGATTGCCAGGCCAGCGGTGTCCTGGATTGCCACCTTGCCGACAGCCCGGAGTTACGCGTGCGCCGATTGCCGACAACAATTGATTTTTTTGTTCCCCTTTTCCATTGGCTTAGAAAACCGGCATTTTGCCCGAAGACAGCTGCCACCCTTTTTTCTGGTCCGCATCCCCGGCAGCACAAACCAGTTTGCGCGAATCAAGAATATAAGCGAGGGCGGCCTCTGCTTTGATCAGCATTACAATGCAGCCCCCATTAGCAGCCGTTTTTTTCAGCTGGACCTCTACAATTGCAACAACGGTGCCTCCCTGGAGCAACTTCCGGCAGAAATCGTTGCTACCTCCGAGCAACTCCTGGAGGTCAATGGTGTCAAAACCACGATTATCAACAACAGCGCCCGATTTATCGACCTCAATCAGGCGCAAATCAAAGTGCTGCGCGCCTGCCTTGCCCAATATGGGCAATGACCTGTCACACAGTTAAATTTCGGTGAAATCCGAGGGCTGGTGCCGCAAGAATTTTAGAAAACGTCCCTTCTCGTAACAATTGGTGTAGGCGTCCTCGGCACTGATCTTCTTCTTTTCCAGCAATTCAAAAATTGCATCATCCAAGGTCTGCATGCCGAACTTCTTTCCGGTCTGCATAATTGATGGAATCTGATAGGTCTTGCCTTCACGGATCAGGTTGCGGACCGCGGCGGTGCAGATCAAAATCTCCAGGGCTGCCACTCGGCCCTTGATATCGGCCCGTTTGAACAACGTCTGCGAGACCACGGCCCGCAAGGCATCGGACAGGGTGGAGCGCACCTGCCCCTGTTGGTTGGCTGGAAAAATCTCAACCACTCGGTCGACTGTCTTCATGGCATTCATCGTATGCAGGGTGCCAAAAACAAGATGGCCGGTCATGGAAGCCTCCATGGCCAGCGAGATGGTTTCCAGATCGCGCATCTCACCCACCAGGATGATATCCGGGTCTTCACGGAGAGCGCCGCGCAGAGCGGCGGAAAAACTTCGGGTATGCGTTCCCACCTCGCGATGGTTGATGATGCAGTTCTGGCTTTTATGCACAAACTCGATGGGATCCTCGATGGTGAGAATGTGATCTTTTCGGGTTTTGTTGCATTCGTCGATGATTGCGGCCAGAGTGGTTGACTTTCCCGATCCGGTTGGGCCGGTGACCAAGACCAATCCCTTGGGTAAGGAGGCCAAGCGGGAAACCACCTTGGGAAGTCCGAGCTGTTCGCAGGTGAGAATATCGCTGGGAATCTCCCGGAACACCGCGCCCACACCGTATTTCTGCTGAAAAAAGTTGCAGCGGTAGCGAGCCAATCCTGGAATTTCGTACCCAAAATCCATATCGCCGGTTTCTTCAAAGATCTTGATTTTGTCTTCCGGGCAGATCTCATAGAGCATGCTCTTCAGCCCTTCGTTATCCAGAACCTTAAATTTCACCCGTTCCATATCGCCACGGATGCGAAGAACCGGTTGTTGCCCGGCCATCACATGCAGGTCGGAAGCACCTTCGTCGTTCATCAACTTAAAAAATGCGTCTATCTGGGCCATGGTTGCTGCTCCTCATGCGTTCTTCACTGAATCGGCAAAACAGTTTTGCTAGTAGCGTATCAAAAATTTCCCGAGATGTTTAACGATATCATCGGTCTTGAAAAAAACTTTCCACAAGTGACGGCGCAACCGAGTCTGGAGAGTCTCTTTCCCCGAGGATTGTCCCCTGTAAAACCGCTCTCACGGGCAGGATGTCCGGTCTGCTTCAGGAAACAACCAATGCCGCGAGAGACTTCCGAGCAAGAGCGGCCTGGGGTTCAGTGCATCCCTTCGCCGCCACTGCTTGCAAGAAACACCGCTCCGCCCGTTTTTTCCACTTCCGGAGCAAACAGATCCGCCCCAGCAGCAGAAGCCCCTCGACATGACTGCGCCGCAGTTGCAGACATTGCCTGACAGCTATCAAAGCACCGTTGTGATCCCCAATATGCAGCAACGCCCGGCTCAACCGGCACCAGTGATCCGGATTAAAGTTATCAAGCGCTAGCGCCTTTCGGCAAAGGGTCAAGCCAACATCATCTCCCTCCCCCTGCTCGACATAGAGCAAACCCAGAGTGCTCAGGGATATGCTGTCTTGAGGAAAGAGTTGCAGGGCTCGCTGGCAGGCCTTGATCGCTTCTTCCGGTTGCCCGTTCTCCAGATACGACTGACCGAGTAGCCGGTACAGGAGAAATTCTTTCTCGCTGCCAGGACAGGTGCGCCAATACTCATAAACGGCAAGGGCTTTGGGATGATCCCCAAATTCGGCATAGAGTTTGCCCAATGACAGGAATAATTCCTGGGGGGCGGCAGTTGCCTGATTCAAAACCCGATAGGCCCGTTCAAAACATTCCAACGCCAGCTCCCTTAGCCCCAGCTTGTGCTGAACATGACCAAGGTTAACCAAGGCCATGTAATTCGCAGGTTCTTTGATCAGCGCCTCCTGAAAGCACGTCGCGGCTTGTCGCTCCTGACCGCATTCCACCAAGGTGACGCCAAGACTATTAAGGAGGTTCACATCGCCAGGCTGCAGACGTAATCCGCGCCGATATTCACGAATAGCGGCCCGATAGTCACCTTCCTCGAAAAAAAAGTCGCCGCTGACATTGAGACTCAGATGATCAAAGATAACCGTTGTTCCCGGACCAAGGAAGGAACTGTGCAGGAGTGCCTTCAAACAGTTTCCCGGTATATCGCTCTTGGTAAAATCCAACCAAGGCCAGGACGCGACCCCCAGAGCAACAGTTTGATCGCCACCACAACACTCCCGATACTTTTTGCGTATGGATGCAAGATGTTGCCCAAGGTCCCCCGGCTCTATTTCCGGCAAAAGAATCAAAGTTAGGTTATCCTCCTCGCCGATATACACACCAACATCAACGAATGCGTCAGCCAAAACCACGGTTCCTATGGCCGGTTGTCCCACCGCAAGCTGCCGGGATAGCATCACCAGGGTAAATCGGGAAAGTCCTCGCCACTGTTCTTTCAACTTTCCAAGCAGCTTGGATTGAGCGAGCTGAAAAGGATGCGGAAGCCGCTCATCAATGGCATCTATATCGCAAAGACCGAAGGGACCGCGTCTTTCAGCGATGGCCAAAGAGCGCCAAAATTTCTCAAGCACATTTGGCGCAGATTGACTTTCGCATTCGGTCACTTGGGCAAATCCAATCTGCACCCTACTCAAGCCTTCTCGCTTCAGCTGATGCTGCAGATAGTGCGCTGTTTTCAGCGCCTCTTCCCTGCTTTCCACCGGCAGCAGTAAACCGAATACGCCATAGCCAAAAGAAAAACAATGCGTTTGGGTCAGCGCCTGAAGCAAGTCAGAAATTTCTCGTAATTTTTGCAGATTACCTGCCGCAGTTCGCCTGTAAAAAACCGTATTCAACAGGAGGAAAAACCCTGAATGCCCAAAAGGCGGCTCCTGTAAATAAACCATCGCGGCACGGCGATTATAGAGTTCCGCTTCCGGATCAATATACCCCCAATGCACCAATTGGAGTTCCTGAAGAAGGGTGCTTCGTATCTCCCGTAGCCAACTAGACGACATCTTTCTCAATAATGCGGGATCGACATCGGATATCACTACGGCAACGCATTCCTTGGAGGGCAAGTCCAGAGGGAGAATGAGCCGGTCATCGACCATTCTGGGGTCACTGAAAGTGGGCAACTGTCCAGGGTTAGCGCTCATTGCATTAGTCAAATGAGCTTGCAGAGGATGCAAAGAACCATCGGGGGAGAAGGTGGCAAAGCTGACTGTTGCAGGTAGAGGGAGTAGTCGTTTCACCTCCTCAGCCAACGGTGCGTGCAGAATATAAAAATCACCAAGAGATAACATGGAGCCTATTGCCGGTGTTGATTTTGTTTATCATCGGCCTCAATTTTCGTCTGTGGTCAGCACAAATTGGAGGCTTTCTGCGAGGAGGTCGATTTCATCGTCGGCAACAGTCCGCATGTCGAGAAGAAAACAGCCTTCCTCCATTCTGCCGATGACCGGTAGAGGGGCTTGCCGCAGCCTTTTCTCCAGATGACTGATTTTCAATACTTTGGGTTGCACGGCCACGGCCCAACTGTCTAAATTTTGCTCTGGCATGGCCCCGCCTCCTACACGCGAAAAGGTGCGAACCAGGGAAAAGACGCCCTTTTCAGCAAGCAGACTCGTACATTTATCATACAGAATATGCGCTCGCTTCTGGATTGCGTCCGACGAAGCGGCGATCATAGCGAGAGTTGGAATCTCTTGCAAGGCTCGAGACTCATCGAGATACAGCCGCAACACGGATTCCAGCGCGGCCAGGGTCAACTTGTCGATGCGCAAGGCTCTATTCAACGGATTATGTTTGATCTGATCGATAAATCTTTTTTTACCGACAATGATGCCGGCTTGGGGTCCGCCCAACAATTTATCGCCGCTGAAAGTAACAATATCCATACCGCTGGCCACAACTTCCTGGACAGTTGGCTCCTTTGCCAGCCCAAACCTGCTCAAGTCAATCAAACAACCGGAACCGAGATCTTCCATCACCGGAATATCGTGAGACCTCCCCAAGCGCACCAAATCAGTATTACCCACCTCGCTCGTAAACCCGATAATCCGGTAATTACTACAATGGACCCGCAACAATAGCCCTGTTTCACTGGTAATGGCGGTTTTATAATCCTGATAATGCGTACGGTTGGTGGCACCAACTTCAATCAGTTTAGCGCCACTTCGGCTCATAATATCGGGGATACGAAAGGACCCTCCGATTTCCACAAGTTGGCCACGGGAAACAATCACTTCTTTTCCTTTGGCCAAAGTTTCAAGGGCGATCAGAACGGCTGCCGCATTGTTATTGACAACCAGCGCCGCCTCGGCTCCGGTCAGTTCGCACAACAAGCTGTCAACATGATGATAACGAGAACCACGTTTTCCTGTTTCTAAATTTAATTCTAGATTCGAATATCTCCTACTGGCCGAGATCAGCATCTCCATGGAAAAGAGGGGAAGAAGCGATCGTCCCAAATTGGTGTGAACGATAACGCCGGTTCCATTAATGACGCGAGAATAATGCGGACGATGATAATTTTGCACGAAAACATCAAGATCACGAAATAATTTTTCCCTGTCAGATATAGGAAAGCCCTCGTACTTTTCGGACAATATCAACAATCGTAATCTCTCAAGATAAAGGCGGACACAGTATTTTATTCGCTGTAGCGGGACATCATCAAGAACACCCGACGCAACAAGGTGATTGATGCAGTCGTGAACGTTAGGAATATCACTTAGCGAGTTGGTATGTTGGCGATCCATTCAAGGAATATTTTATTTTTGGAGGTTTATAGCAAGCGAAATGGGTGAGGAGTTTCACATAGGGAAAAGATCCATTTAATACAATGGCATGTTACGATAAAGCAACACCAGAAAGCAAACAGAAAAAAGTCATTAGAAAACAGCATATTAAGAATAACGATCGCACAAAAGGATCTAACAACAAAAAAGGCGTTGACATTCACCACCCCTTTTTGTATTTTCGCCCACCGTTGCTTCAAGGAACTTGCTTGAAGCGAGCGTCCCGAAAGAAACACAAAGAAAGTGATTGACATCGGAGTGGAAAACAAGTTATAGTGCTGACTCGCAGCAAACACTGCGTGGCACCATCCTGGCCGATTGGCTGGGATTTTTGATCTTTGAAAACTGAACAGTAAATGAGCGGGCCAAGTAGTACATTGGTTTGATTTGGACAAAGTCCAGTCTGTTAGACTGGCTAGGATATTAAACTGGAGAGTTTGATCCTGGCTCAGAACGAACGCTGGCGGCGTGCTTAACACATGCAAGTCGAACGCGAAAGGGACTTCGGTCCTGAGTAAAGTGGCGCACGGGTGAGTAACGCGTAGATAACCTGTCTTCGTGTCTGGAATAATACACCGAAAGGGGTACTAATACCGGATAATCTTGCTTTTCATAAGTTTTGCAAGCAAAGGTGGCCTCTGACTTAAGCTACTGCATGAAGAGGGGTCTGCGTACCATTAGCTAGTAGGTGGGGTAAAGGCCTACCTAGGCAACGATGGTTAGCGGGTCTGAGAGGATGATCCGCCACACTGGCACTGGAACACGGGCCAGACTCCTACGGGAGGCAGCAGTGAGGAATATTGCGCAATGGGGGCAACCCTGACGCAGCGACGCCGCGTGAGTGAGGAAGGCCTTCGGGTCGTAAAGCTCTGTCAAAGGGAAAGAAATGTATAATGGTTAATACCTGTTATATTTGACGGTACCCTTAAAGGAAGCACCGGCTAACTCCGTGCCAGCAGCCGCGGTAATACGGAGGGTGCAAGCGTTGTTCGGAATTACTGGGCGTAAAGGGCGCGTAGGCGGTTTGATAAGTCAGATGTGAAAGCCCACGGCTTAACTGTGGAAGTGCATTTGAAACTGTCAGACTTGAGTACCAGAGGGGAAAGTGGAATTCCCGGTGTAGAGGTGAAATTCGTAGATATCGGGAGGAATACCGGTGGCGAAGGCGACTTTCTGGCTGGATACTGACGCTGAGGCGCGAAAGCGTGGGGAGCAAACAGGATTAGATACCCTGGTAGTCCACGCTGTAAACGATGTCAACTAGATGTAGGGGGTGTTGATCCCTTCTGTGTCGCAGCTAACGCATTAAGTTGACCGCCTGGGGAGTACGGTCGCAAGATTAAAACTCAAAGGAATTGACGGGGGCCCGCACAAGCGGTGGAGTATGTGGTTTAATTCGATGCAACGCGAAGAACCTTACCTGGTCTTGACATCCCAGAAATCCCTTGGAAACTTGGGAGTGCTTCCATTAGGAAGAATCTGGAGACAGGTGCTGCATGGCTGTCGTCAGCTCGTGTCGTGAGATGTTGGGTTAAGTCCCGCAACGAGCGCAACCCTTGCCTTTAGTTGCCAGCAGTTCGGCTGGGCACTCTAAAGGGACTGCCGGTGTTAAACCGGAGGAAGGTGGGGATGACGTCAAGTCCTCATGGCCTTTATGACCAGGGCTACACACGTACTACAATGGCCGATACAAAGGGCAGCGACATCGCGAGGTGAAGCCAATCC
>Ga0351971_1011_pt1:12500-38027 | contig 38027 bp, 31 predicted proteins | sample BONcelFGM3001F11_FD_206746 | JGI IMG/M metagenome (GOLD analysis project Ga0351971, IMG submission 206746) | Enriched cells from coal bed in the Powder River Basin, Montana, United States - BONCAT cells FGM rep2 HSBNCT.FGM.300.1.F11 ...
ACCAGCAAGCGGCAGCCGAAACATCCGGTCTATCCCTATCTGCTGCGGGGCATGGCCATCGATAAGCCCGGCCAGGTTTGGGCAACCGACATCACCTATATTCCCATGGCGCGGGGATTTATGTACCTGATTGCGATCATGGACTGGGCCACCAGAAAGGTTCTCTCCTGGCGACTATCAAATACACTGGACACCAGGTTCTGCGTTGAGGCTTTGAAAGAGGCTCTATTCAAATACGGCGCACCCGAGATCTTCAACACCGATCAGGGATGCCAGTTCACCAGCGAGGCCTTCACATCAGTCCTCAAGACCTGGAACGTCAAGATCAGCATGGATGGCAAAGGCCGATTCAAGGACAACATTTTTATCGAGCGACTCTGGCGCACATTGAAGTACGAGAGAATCTACCTGAAGTCATACGAAACAGGAACTGAGCTTTCCGGGGACCTGACTTTCTGGTTCAACTGGTATAACAAAAAAAGAAAGCATTCGTCGCTTGACAAGCAGACTCCAAATGAGGCTTATGCGAAGGGACTCGAACTATTGAGAAAGGCTGCCTGAAGCCCGTAACTGTATAACAAAAGGAACATTGCTTATTTTACACTTCAGGATGTCTCACTAACCCCGACCACCTCAGGCTGGGGCAACGTCCCATCGCCCGCTGTCTGGACATATCCCGCACCACCATCGGCGATTACCTGCGCCGTGCCGAAGCCGCCGGACTGAGTTGGCCACTTCCCGATTCCCTGACAGACCAGCAGCTCTACCAGCAACTTTTCCCGCCAGCGGTTCCTGTGGCACCCAGCGAACGTTTGCTCCCTGACTGTACCCATCTCCACACCGAGCTGAAGCGCAAAGGGGTTACCCTTATGCTGCTCTGGGAGGAGTACCAGGCCGAGTATCCCCAGGGCATTTCTGCGAACTGTACCGCCGCTGGGCGCGCACACTGAAGCTCTCCATGCGGCAGATTCACAAGGCCGGCGAGAAGCTGTTCGTCGACTACGCCGGTCAGAGCCTGCCGATCATCAACCCGCACTCCGGCGAGATCACTGCGGCCCAGATCTTCGTGGCGGTGCTGGGCGCCAGCAGCTACACCTTCGCCGAAGCGACGCTCAGTCAGAATCTGTCCGACTGGCTCGGTTCCCACCGCCGCGCCTTTGAATTTTATGGCGGTGTTCCGGAAATCGTCATCCCGGACAATCTTAAAAGCGCGGTGAGCAAGCCCTGCCGCTATGAACCGGACCTTAATCCCAGCTATCAGGAGCTGGCCGAGCATTACGGGACCGCCGTTATCCCGGCCCGGGTGCGCAAGCCGAAGGACAAAGCCAAAGCCGAGGTCGGCGTGCAGATCGTGGAGCGCTGGATTCTGGCGCGGTTGCGCAATCAGCGCTTCTTCAGTCTTGCGGAGGCATCAGCGCTTCTTCAGTCTTGCGGAGGCCAATGCCGCGATCCGCACACTGCTCATTGATCTGAAACAGCCGCCCCTTCAAGAAACTGCCCGGCTCACGCAAGCAGGCCTTTGAATCGCTCGATCGTCCGGCCCTGAAACCGTTGCCGACAGAGGCCTATACCTTCTCGCAGTGGAAGAAGGTGCGGGTCAGTATTGATTACCACGTCGAGATCGATGGGCACTACTACTCGGTTCCCTATCAGCTGCGGGGCAAGCAGCTTGATGCCCGCATTACCGCAGACTCCATCGAATGTTTCCAACAGCGTAAGCGGGTAGCCTCCCATCTGCGCTCCTTCCACAAGGGCCGTCATTCCACCATTGCCGCCCACATGCCCAAAGGTCATCAGGAGTATGCCGACTGGACGCCGGAACGCCTGATCCGCTGGGCGGCGAAGATCGGTCCTCGAACAGCGGCTATGACCGAGGCGATGCTTGCTTCACGTCAGCATCCCCAGCAGGCTTTTCGATCCGCCATGGGCCTGATTCGATTGGCGAAAGTGTATACGCCGGAACGGCTGGAAGCGGCGTGCGATCTGGCCCTGAATGGTCAGGCGACCAGCTATAAAAGCGTCAAGTCGATCCTGACGACGGGGCTTGACCAGCAACCGCGACAACAACATACTCTGCTGATCACCGCACCGATTGCTCATGACAATATTCGCGGCGGCCACTATTACCACTAAAGAGGAGAGACGCATGTTGCATCACCCCCACCCTGGAAAAACTACAGACCCTGCGCTTAGCAGGCATGCTCAAGGCCTTAAGCGAACAACAGCTGATGCCGGAGATTAACAGCCTTGGGTTCGAGGAGCGGCTCGGACTGTTGATCGACCGGGAAGTCACGGAACGGGAGAATCACCGTTTGGATACCCGGCTCAAAAAAGCCAAGCTCAGGCATACTTGCTGCGTCGAGAATCTTGAGTTCAAGGCCTCTCGGGGGCTGGACCAAGCCCTTGTCTTACATCTGGCCGCCTGCACCTGGATTGCTCGCGGAATCAATGTGCTGATCTCCGGCCCGACCGGGGTCGGCAAAAGTTATCTGGCCTGCGCCCTAGGCCACAAAGCCTGCCTCGAAGGATACTCAGCTTTGTATTTGCGGCTGCCGAGACTGTTTGAGGAACTTCGCCTGGCCAAGGCTGACGGACGCTACGGCAAGCTGATGCTCAGCTACGCCAAAACCGATCTCCTGGTTCTTGATGACTGGGGGCTGACGCCGATGACCGACCCACAGCGCCGCGACTTGCTGGAACTGGTGGAGGACCGCTACGGCAAAAGAGCCACCATTGTCACCAGTCAGTTGCCGGTTTCTTCCTGGCATGAGGCAATCGGCGATCCCACCCTGGCAGATGCCATTCTCGACCGGATTGTGCATAACGCCCATAAAATCGAACTGAAAGGAGAATCGATGCGAAAACACGCCATCACGCTTGACCAAAACTGACAGTCAATATACAAAAAGACTCCAGCGTCGCTTCGCTCCTACCGGTGCCCCAATTTACTCCGGAACCAGTGGTCCAGTTTAAAGCGGAATTGGTGGCCCACTTTCGCCGGAATACGCAATTGATCGAGATGGCGTCAGCCGAAGTCGAATCCTGCATGGCAGGATGCAGGCTTTCACGAGCAATATTGCCCATCCAGTCTACGGACCATTCATGCTGAGCCTGCATCCCCGATCTTCATTCTGCTTCCACGAATTCGTCGGCGGTATATTGGCTTCCTTGATCGGGGTTGACAATCTCCAGCTATTTCTTCGACGCTCCCATGACCCTGGTCACTTCACGTGCAAGATTCCCGGCATTAAAAGGTTTAGACACAAAACCAGATAACCCCATTTGTTTATAATTTTCCGCTGTGACATGTTCGCTGAAACCTGTACAGAGCATAATAGGAATATTGGGATTAATTCTTTTAATTTTCTCTGAAAGCTCTAACCCGGTCATTCCTGGCATCCCCATATCTGTGATAACCAAATCAAACTCTTCCTTTTTCTTTAAGAACATCTCATAAGCGTCTTGGCTGGAAACACAGGCAACTACCTTGTATCCTAAATGTTCCAGCACTTGAACCAGAAAAAAGGTGATAGGTTGCTCATCATCAACAACCAATATACTTCCTTCAGATTTACTGTAACTATGCTCGCTCTCATATTTATTGTCCTCAAAATCCTCCTTAGCCTCTGGTAAATATACAGTTAATCGACTGCCTCTACCTGGAACTGACTCAGCAGTGACCGCTCCTCCATGATCGTTGACTATACCATGGACTACCGAGAGCCCCAAACCGGTACCTTCATGCAATTTTTTTGTGGTAAAATAAGGTTCGAAGATCCGTTGCATATATTCGGGCGGAATTCCGATCCCATTATCTTCAACCTGTAGGCAAACATACGAACCTTGTGGCAAATTTCCAATTATAACACCTTCCTTTGGTGATAATTGTTTTTGATACAATCGCAATTTGATAAAACCGCCTTTTCCCTCCAATGCCTGATAAGCATTAGTGCATAGGTTCATAACTATTTGATGCATCTGTGTTGGGTCAGCTTTGACAAAAAGACTGTCACTATATTCAGAAACGAGTTCAATGTTTGCAGGAAGGCTTGCCCTTAGAAGCTTAAATACCTCATTGACTATAAGACTAAGTTTTAAACTGGAAACGCTTTTTTCACTCTGCCGACTGAACTTCAATATTTGATCGACTAGCTTACTGGCTCTGTCTGCACCTCTTATTATTTCACTTAGATTGCTGTATAATAATGTCTTTTCATCGCATTGTGATTGTGACAATTCAGCATATCCCATTATCGCTGTTAAAATATTATTAAAATCATGGGCAACACCACCAGCAAGAGTTCCAATCGCTTGCATTTTTTGGGATTGTCGAATTTGATTTTCTAAAAGAAGGTGCTGGGTAATGTCACGCTTAACTGCCACATAACTAATTATATTATCATTGTTATCTTTTACTGGTGTAATAGTTGCTTCTTCCTTGTAAATTTCTCCGTTTTTCTTCCGGTTGGTAAAAGTACCACGCCATACATTGCCCGCCGAAATCTCGTCCCACATTAATTTATAATGATACGGAGGTGTCTCTCCACTCTGTAATACACGGAGATTTTTACCCAACATCTCCGTGTAAGAGTAACCACTGATATCCTCAAAAGCAGGATTCACATACTGGATTCCTCCGTAAACGTCTGTAATAACAACAGATTCAGCCACCTGATCTACTGCTGTAGCCAGCAACCTTCTCCCTTCCTCCATTTTGAATCGATTACTCATGTCATAGAGTACTATTTGTGCAACTCGTTGATTACCGACTAAAGCTGCATTAATTTTTATTTGAACAGGAATAAGATTATTATCGCCTTGGTCAATAAAAATATTTATTGTTTCTTCAGATTTTTGATCGTCTTGTATGTTTTCTTTAAAAAATTGTTCATACCTTAACTTTTCATCAGAAGAAAAAAACTTTGTATGCTTTTCACCAATTAATTTATTCATGCCAACTTTGAATATTTCAACAGCCTTTTCGTTAGCCTCCAATATTAATCCACTATATATATCTACTATTAATATAGCATCTTTTATAGTTTTTAATAAAAGATAATATTTTTCAACAAAACTAGTTAAAATTAATTCTGATTTTTTGTAATTAGAAATATCAAAAATTGATATTAAAGAAAATGTAAATTCACATGACTGTATAAAATCAATATATAACTTATATTTAACAGCATTATTAAGCGAATCACTGCAACTATACTCATGTGTTATGCTTTTTTTTTCATCAAAAATTTTATTTAGTATAAATTGCCTAATATTATCATGAATAGAATCAAATGATTTTGACAAACCTCTGCACGACTCTTTTTTTTCTTCTAAAGAAAAAAGTTCAAGCGCAGATTTATTTATTGATTGTAATTTTAAATCAGAATAACAATACTGCTTCATAAAAAGCTCTTCATTGATATACTTATCAATATCAATCAACTCTGTTTGCTGAAGTTCCTTACACTTTTTCCGAATATCTGTGATATCAAACACCAACATCGGAATGCTTGACTTTAGAAAAACCTCCTGGAACCAAGGCATCATAATCTCATGGACCATTAAAACCCCTTGCATACCGGCATCATTCTTTCCATATAATTTTAGCACCTTGAAGCTATATTTTTTACTAGTATAATCCTAGCATTGATTGGTATTACTTCAAACACTCCGCCATCACACTTCGCTCAAATAGAGCAGCAAGACAACCTAATTCTTCACATTATGACCGACATCTTATCTAGCTCGACAAATACCAACCAACCGGGCCGACTCTACGTTGTCGCCACGCCCATAGGCAACTTGGGCGACATAAGTCACCGGGTTATCCAAACTCTTTCCACGGTTGATCTTATAGCCTGTGAGGATACTCGACACACAAAAAAGCTCTGCCGTCATTTAAATATCTCGACACCTCTTGTCAGCTATTTTCGGGAGAGAGAACAAGAAAAAGCTGAAACACTTTTAGAAATGCTTCGTGTGGGAAAACACATTGCCTTGGTCTCCGACGCTGGGACACCGGCAATATGTGACCCTGGAGCTATTTTGGTAAAAAAAGCGAGAGCTGCTGGTATTAATATTGAGGCTATTTCAGGACCTTCTGCATTAGCCACGGCTTTATCGATTGCCGGTTTGACGCAGTCAAATTTTTTCTTTGGTGGTTTCCTTTCAGCCAATTCAACTGAACGGCGACGATTTCTCAAAACGATTTCCACACTACCCTTTACTCTCATTTTCTATGAATCCCCCCACCGAATTAGCGCCGCTCTCGTTGATATGGAGGCAATTCTTGGTAATCGACAGGCGCAACTGTTTCGTGAATTAACCAAAATTTACGAAGAATGCCTGGAGGGTCCGATTTCAATCATCCAAGAACGTGTAAAGAGTGGAGTGAAAGGGGAACTGGTGCTCATTGTTCAAGGGGCAAAGCCTCCCCCGGCCGAACAGCCTGACAATCTTGAGGATCTTCTACTCTGGTATCGCGATGAACTCCAATCAAGCCTTAAGGATGCTGTTAGCAGGATTGCCTCTGACCTTGACCTTCCTCGATCCCAAGTGTACAAGAAGGCACTCGCTATCTGGCAGACGACCGCATAAACTATGTGTTTTTGGGAAACCTTGTCAACTGATGATTGCCGGTCGAGGAGGGGGAACGTTTCCTCAGGCGACCACTATTCTTCTTTTATTCCTAATGTATTAGTCAAAAATGGAGTATTGTACTGGTAACTCAACTGATGCCCCATGAGACGGCCCCACCCCACCCTGTTCCCCTTTGGGCTATCCACGGGTGCATGCTGATTTCGGCAACGCTTGTCGCGACTTCCTTCATCGTCGGTAAGGCCATAACGCCCTTCCTTGACCCAGTCGTTTTAACATTAATCCGTTTTTCCTTAGCCGCTCTGCTCTTCGCACCCTATGTAAATCACCGTTACGGCCTATCCCTCCCCAACCGATCCGGCTTAGTTCGTTACAGCCTGATCAGCGGTGCCCTGGTTGGCTTCTTCTGGCTGATGTTTCTCTCACTCCGCATCACTACCCCTTTGAATACTGGCGCGATATTCACGGTTGTACCCGGCGTATCAGGAATATATAGTTGGTTTTTACTGCGGGAACGTTTAGGTTTCCACCGTTTCCTCGCCTTGTTAGTGGCCATGGCTGGCGCACTTTGGGTCATTTTTGAAGGCGATTTACAACGACTATGGTCACTCGATCTCAACCACGGCGATCTTCTTTTCTTTGGCGGATGCCTGCTGATGGCCCTGTATATGCCCTTGGTCAAACTTCTGCATCGGGGAGAACCCATGGCTGTCATGACTTTATGGATACTGATCACCGGATGCGCTTGGCTACTGCTCTTTGCCTTTGCAAAACTTTTTGTTATTCCTTGGACCTCCGTGCCCGTAATCGTCTGGATTGGCATCGCTTATCTGGCTTTTTTTACCACCATAGTCACGTTTTTCAGCTCCCAGTGGGCTACTCTTCATTTGGGTCCCACCCGTGTCATGGCGTACTCCTATCTCTATCCGCCTCTTATAGTGCTGATCGAATGGCTATTGTACCGCGACCTCCCCTCCATGAAAACAATGTTCGGAGTTATGATCATTTTGCCGGCCATGATCATCATGCAAAGAGGAGCTATGGAAGTTGGAGTAAGAAGATGATACGTTTGCACTCAAGCAAATAACCTAACCGCTCAATGAGCGGGGGTGGTTGCCTCTAGTGCCGGAGATTGAAAAGAAAATTATCAACAGAAGACCAAGAACCCCTGTTAAGCGGTACAAAACGAATGTTCCGCCGCCGAAAAAGGGACACAAATAGTGTAAAGAGGCAATCAAAATCGCGAGATCAGCGGAATCTACTACAAAAAAATTGAGACTTCCCCAGTCACAATTCAATTGCGAAAGAACACCTCGGGAGGTTTAGTCCGGTCAATGGACCGGACTAACATGTCCCAATCTGTCACACCTATTGACTGCCCCGAGGAAACTAAAGCCGAATAGTGCCTGAAGCCTTGAGGTTAGGTCTCCCCAGAAAAACAGGCAGCTTTTTTCATAATGGGGTTGGTCAAACAGTAGTACGGAATAAGCCCCAACATTTATAGCCTTCGCAGAACTCCTTCCCTGAAACGTGCTACCTGTTGTGCGGGGATTTCATTGACTATCACCTCAATAGCTTCCTCAACTGTTTTCACCACATCAAGATAATCTTCGCAAAGAATCAATGCCATGGGGCCAATGCATTCAGTCAACACCTCCCGAATCAACTGCTTTTCCTCATTCGAGAGTGACTGACCTTCTGGCAAAGTGGCTGTCACTCCTTTTGCACTGAACTTTTCAGAGGGCAGCGCCACAGAAATATTTGCCTTTTTTTGATCATTGAAGCAGGCAAAAACTTCATCTACGGATGGCATCTCAATCCGGGAAGCTGGTATGGCTCCTTTTTGAAATCGAAATCGGACCTCTCCCATCTGGGCTATAAGTTCAATAGCTTTTCGTCCCTTTTGCCCCTGGCACAGGGCAAAAACCATAACCCCATCAAGAAAACTGATTTGGGCCGACCGATTATCACCAGATGCCACAAAAACGATACCTGTTAATTGGCTATCGATAATCCTTTGCAGTTCATTGATTAGATTTGAGGACATGAGCGTACCATAAATTGTATGCAGATTATTTTCTCATTCTTTTAATCGCCATTTGCAAGCTGATTCCCATACGCTCAATAGCACGGGCCAAATCCCCTATCTCATCTTGACGCCGTGTTTCTTGGAGTTCTGCGTCCAACTCTCCTCGACTCATATTGTCAGCAGCCACCGTCAATTTTCTGATGGGACCAGCGAGTCCCGCAGATAGAAAAAAAGCCACAACTATCGTAAATCCGAGGGTCAGAGCCAGGAGCAGTATAGCGCGCTGACGGGTTTGCGCCATGAAGGCGAAGGCCTCGTCGTAGTCCTGTTGAACAATCAGCTTCCATCCATGCTTAGTTGCTTTGCTCCAAGCCAGAACCTGCTTGCCTTTTTCCATGAAGACGACTGGAGTTTTTTCACCTTTCCCAGCAGCCACAAGCGCTGGATGGGCACTCAAATCTTCGAGAGTAGAGAGTAGTTCCCTGTTCTTTGCAACAACCCTATTCTGGTCATCCAACAAAATAGCATTTCCGGATTTTCCCATGGAAATATCAGTCACACTTTTCGACAAATCTTCCAAGGTCATCGCAAATGCAAAAACGCCTTTTTTTGAATTATCAGCGCCGTATAAAGGGACAGCCAGTATGAGCGCTGGTTTACCAGATGTTTTGCCAATAACGACCTCTTGACCAACCATCTGCACGCCTATGGCTCGCTGAAAATACCCGCGATCTCCATATTGCTGAAGAGGCTTCCCATCGCTTCGCCCCACATTCTGTCCATTGGGAAGTATTGTGAAGGCGAGATATATCCATTTATAACTATCGGTAATAGTTTTAAGTACTGGGTCTTGCCGAATCGCATCCATGGATTGGAGACTGGGTGTTGAGCTGTTCTGTTGCAGAATTAACAGATTTATATCATACCAATCATCGACTTTTCCGGCTAAATTGTCAGCCGAGCTCTGCAATGCATGATGCACTCCAGCAATCGCTTCTTGCTCGGCTTTATAGATACTAATGTACCACAACCCTCCTATTGGAATGAAAGAAACCAATATCATAGTCAATAGGATTTTATACTTAATCTTTAAACTCGATCCTTGTCCGTCTTTTGCCATTTTTGCGGTCATTCCAATCCCCTCGCCTTGCAATTACTCACACAATACCAAAAATCGATGAAATCGATATTCTCGATGCGCACAATTCTTTACGGACAGATTTTATCGTGATTTGTAAACACGCCTTTCTCGTCAATTTTAATGAGCACGGTACACTTGGCAGGATCACCGGTACCATGATAACCCAGGGAGCCGGTGACTCCCTCGAATTTCTTGGTGGCAGCAATCTGATCCTTGAGCTTTGTTCGATCATCCACGAGATTACCAGTCAATCCGCCGGTATTCTTCAAAGATTGGGCGATCAATTGAACCGCGTCATACGTCAATGCCGCCACCTCATCAGGCAGAGCATTATAGGTCTTTTGATAACTTTCGACAAAGATCTTCGCCTTACCCTCGACACCGCCGGCAGCAAAATTCCCTGTAAAGTATAACCCCTTGCATTCATCGCCACATTTCCCCATCAAATCGCCACCTGACCAAGAGTTGGACCCGGTAATTGGTTTTTTCCATCCCATTTTCCTGGCCTGATGCACGATAAGGGGCACCTCTTCATAATGTTGCGGCGTATAGATAAACTCGGCGCCGGAATTGATGATGGCCTGCAATTGTTTGCTGAAATCAACATCTTTAGTCCTGAACGTTTCAAAAACAACCACCGATCCGGGGCCATTCACCCCTTCAAAAACCTTTTTGAAGGACTTTGCCATTCCGGTGGGATAGGGGCTGATCTCATCATAAAGAACAGCTGCTTTGGTTGCTTTCCACTCTTTGGCGGCAAATTTAGTCGTCGCCATTGCCTGAATGTCATACAAGACCGGCATACGGAAGACATACTGCCTGTTGAGCGTGGTCAGGGGGGAGGTTGACCAGGGAGTTATCATGGGTGTCTTAAATGAGTCGGCCACCTCACCAACGGCAATGGCCCGGTCGCTGCTCTGCGGTCCGACGATCGCCATGACCTGTTGTTGACTGATCAAAGTCAAAGCAGCGGCGCTTGCGGTCGATCGATCGGAACCATTATCAACATAGACAAGTTCCATGGAGTACGTCTTCCCTCCTATTTGTAACCCGGTACCGGAATTGACCTCCTGCTTTGCCATCTCAGCACCATTCTTCGTACTGGCTCCGACGTTGGCAAAACTGCCGCTCTTGCTGGTGCTGATACCCAGCTTGATAATATTGTCCGCTGCAAAAAGATGTGAGCCGGGTGCGACCGTAAAAACGAGCGCCAGCAGACCGGCGATGGATTGTTGTTTCATGCTTTCACCTCGATAATATGAAAAATGTGCTTTTGCCGTACGTTCAGGCATTCATCAAGCAGGTTGAGCGCTCTCAATCTTGAAGACCTCGACCGCCTCACGCAGCTTGCTCGCTGTTGCATTGAGCAATTTCATCAGATCAGCCGTTTCCTGTGAGGTTTTGGAAGTCTCACTACTTACACCGCCAACGGCCACCATGCTCTCAACAACGCTCTCCGACACCTGCACCTGCTTGGTCGTCGCGAGGGTAATGGACCCGATCAGATCCGCCAGTTGATTGGATACGGATTCGATCTGCTGCAGCTTCTCATGAGCGCCGTCAGCAAGACGCGAACCCTGCACAACCTTGCTAATACTTTCATCCATACGGTTACTAACATCCTTGATTTCCGACTGAATGCTCTTTACCAGCATATCGATCTGCTTGGTCGAGTTGCTCGAACTTTCGGCCAGCCGCTGAACCTCCTCAGCAACGACGGCGAAACCGTAACCGGCGTCACCAGCCATGGCGGCCTGGATGGAGGCATTCAAAGCGAGGATTGAGGTTCGGTCAGCGATGTTATTAATAATTTCGACGACGTTACCAATCTCCATCGAACTTTCGCCGAGACGCTTAATAGAGCGAGCCGTTTCATTGATCTGCTCACGAATCTCATCCATAGCGCGGTTGGTCTTCTCAACCGCTTCAGCTCCCTCGCGGGCATTGGACCGTGATGTCTCCGAAACTTCGGCCGATCTCGCCGCGTTTTCGGAAACCTGCCTGATCGATGAAGCCATATCGTTAATGGCCGCAATAGCCGCGTCGACCTGTTGCGTCTGATCAATACTCTTGGCGGCGAGTTCTGTTGTCAGCTTGGAGACGTCCGAGGCGGTTTCATCAACCGAGAAGGTCGTTGACTTTACCTGACGTACGATACCGCCGAATTGTTCGGCCATGGTGTTAAAGGAGTCGGCGATGGCGCCCATAACGTCTTCAGTCACCTCAGCGCGAGCGGTCAAGTCACCCTCGGTGAGCTCAGAGATCTCGCCCATCAACTTCATGATGGAATCCTGGATGGCGTCGCGTTCCTCTTGACTCTGAATCAGCATCGTGATGCTATCGAGCATGGCGTTAAGCGCGGTAGCCATCTCTCCAAGTTCATCGCTACTGACCACTTCGGTGCGAGCCTGAAAGTTACCCATACCCATTTCGCCGAGTAGATCCATAATGAGGTTGATTTGCCGGGTCAGCCCCTTGGACAAACCGAAAGAAATCAACAAACCAATGAGAACAGCGGCGATACCAACGCCGATAACGATTTTCTGCACTAAGCTGGCGGCATTCTCCATGCGGACAACGGCCTGCTTTTCATTGGTAACGGCGTCCTTGAGAAATGCCTGAATAACCGGGTCAGCCTGCTTAACCGCTTCCTGGTAGGAGAGAATGCGGTTACTGATAGCTTCGTCGGTTTTGGAGACCTCGGCAAACCACTTGCTAAATTCCCCGATCTGCCCAAGCAGGTTGGCTTGGAACGCTGGAATATCATTTGAGGCCTTGACGCCGTCAATAAATGCCCTTGTCTCGACCAGCACTTTCTCACTCGCCTGTTTTGTCGGCACCATCGTGTACTCTTGCGTTTGAGAAATCAGATTCTGGAAGAGAGCCTGTATCTTGGTGGAACTGACGGTGCTCACCGATTTACGCAAAACGTCAACAGACTGCCGCAGTTTGGTCAACTCGCCAAATTCCGGGTTAACCTGACGCTCCAGGATGTTAACCGTGCTCATGAACGTCGCCAGGTAGTTATTGATGGCGTCCATAGCTTTCTGCGCATTGGCCTTTTCTTTCGCATCAGGCGTTACCTGCTGGATCTCGTAAAGCTTCTGGTAGGCTTCACCGCCGGCGGCAATGAACTTACTCAAATACAGGGACTTGGCCTCAACAATACCGATCTTATTGTAGTTGAGAAGGAAATCCTTCTCGTGGCTGTTCATGGTCTTCACCGTTTTATCGGTATCCAGACTCAAACGGGCAACCCTGCCGTGCACCTGTACAAGTTCATCGATAGTTTTCGTGGCAAACCGCTGCGAAGTGGTGGCGATGACGATAACAGCAAGCGTCAGAACGATCATGACAAGGAACGCCAGCATCAGCTTACCGCGAATATTGAATCTATTGGTCAATGCCGAGAAAGGGTTGCCAAACCCACCACTTTGTTTGTTTTGTTCTTCCATTCTACCTCCAGAACTCCTCACTCAACTTAATCAGATATCGTTGACGACAAGCAACCGATCATCGCCGTGCCTTCCACGCAAAAAAGACCAATCCTGCACGGTGTGTTCGGACACCGCCACCTGCATTACTCCCGCGAGTGACTCATCTCCCCGAGAGAACCCTGCTGGCTGCGGCCAAAACGATGTGTATCGGTTCCGCCGCAGCCCCCTTTATTTCTTGATAAAAGAATCGATCCCTTCTTCCTTCCAAATTTTCATCGTTTTCTCATCTTTGGGATTGATTTTGACGCCAATAGCGTTGACCGGAGCGGTGTTTTTCTTTTGAATCTCAATCCAGTTTTTCTTGATGATAGAATCCAGAGCCATGCCAATATCCTCCCTTTGTTGTTAAGCGGGTCACTGAAAATCCCGCAGCATTTTTTCGAACACCGCCGTGTTGCACACTTGCTCACACGATGGACCGACAAGGGCAATAGCCGAGTGAAGCAGTCCATTTGTGAGAATATTTGCCGTGATGGTGTTCATCCGTTCCAAATCCACTTGTTGAATCTGGTCCAGCATCTCTGCCGAATCAATAAAACGATTAAAATAAAAAGCTTGCGTAGCCAAACTGCTCATGCAGGTGTGCGAATTCTCCTGGGCAATGATGTGCTGACCTTTCAATTGCATTTTTGCAATCCACAGCTCCTCTTCGAGGATCGGCAACATTTGTAGTGCCATCCCTTTGACCTCTAGAAGAATCTGGGAAAGAACCGGGTGCAGCAATTCGGGCGTGGTCGATCCTTCAATCACAATCACGCCATCATCCCTGTAGGCTTGATATTCGGCAGTGATTTCATAGACCATTCCCAATTCCTGCCGCAACTTCCTGAACAGGCGGGAACTCATACCGCCTCCTAAGATGGCGGTGAAAAGATGAATTAGGTACCGCTCCGCCGCAGTATAGGGTGCCGCTTGCAGGGCGATTGAGAAATAGACGTGGGAGACACCTTTGCACTCCACCGTCACACCGCCGTGGAAAACGGGGCGGACTGGTTGGGCGTCTGCCCGGCCGTCATCAGGCATCATCCAGAAAGCATCAGCCACATTGGTGACCAAATCCTGATGGTTGACGTTTCCAGCAGCGGCAATAATCAGCCGGCGCGGCTGATAGTTTTGCTGAAAAAATTGAATCACATCCTGTTGCTGCAATCCAGCAACCGAGGTGATGGCACCGCCGATAGGTCTTCCCAACGGGTGCCCTTGCCAAATATGCGACTTCAGCCGCTCGTGGGCACAGACATCCGGACGATCAAGCTGGGCGCTTAACTCCCGAATAATCGTTTCTTTCTCCTGATGGACGGCATAATCGGCGAAGTGCGAGTTGAGCAAAATATCGCCCATTAAATCAATCAGATAGGTACGATAGTCATCCAGAACCGTTGCGGTAAAGCAGGTGTAATCTCGAGAGGTAAATCCTCCTACCTGCCCTCCGGTTGTGTCCATCATCCGGGCAATTTCTTCAGCATCCCGGCGTTCGGTCCCGTCAAACATCAGATGTTCGGTGAGATGGGCGACACCACCGCGATCCTCCGCTTCATCCATCGGGCCGGCAGCCATGAGGAACCCAAGCGATATGGAGCGCACCCCTACCATCTTCTTGGTGACGACCCGAATCCGGTTATCAAGGACACTCTGTTCCATCATCAATGTTTCGGCTCTCCAAAGCACTTCTCAAACGTTCCCTGGACCACTGGACCAAGGTCAAACACAGCAACAGAGTCGGCATGCCGTTGAAAAAAACCGCGCAAAACCCCGGAGTCGCGTAAAGAGGGTGGGGCTTCCCGTTCCACAAAAGCGGTTGCCAACTCCTGCCCGGATAACTTGGCGATACGCACCCTGACGTTCGCCGTCACCACGGCTTTCAGCGGCTCCCCGGTCACAAGATCGACCGCGCCGGTGCGGATTACCACCAATTGCCGGTATCGTCCCTGACCGTCTTTTGGGTTGCGGTTACACAAATCATCCAGGTTGATAACCGGCAGCAGCCGGTCAGAGTAATGGAGCACCCCTTTCAAATAAGCTGGACTATACGGAATTTGCTGGATCGGTCGTGGCCCAAGAATCTCAACGACCTGACTCTGGCTGAACAAGCAAAAAACGTTCCCCGTGCTATCATTGATCGTCATCGGCAAAAAAAACGTTCGAATGCCGGCCTGTTGCCTCTCGTTAGCCATTGCCCCCGCTCCTTTGTGCAAATCTTGCTCCTTTGTCCTGTCACCCCCCATGGTGCGCCACCCAATTTGTTGAATCAAGCAAGACTTTCAGGTCAACCAACAAAATTAAATCCGTGCAGTTGATCAACGCTCCCGGGATCAAATCCCTCGACTTTCCGGTAAAGGCCGGTGGTAAAGGGAGAGCCGCGGCAACATCCGCCATGACTATCCTTCCCTTGCCGCTCATGGTGAGAGCCATGAGATTTTCCTCATGGGCCACAATAAGGTAATTGCCCCGCTTAGATGACAACGATGCCTCAGCCCCGGTCATGAGCGCTTGGACGTCACAAATCACCGCCCGGTTGCCGTGGGGAAGCGGCAGATATTTCTTGCCGTTTTCCTCCACCGGTTTGACCCTGCCGTCATCTTGGGCTCCAACGCCGACCACGCACTCCTTGTCAATCGCAAAGAGCTGCCGGCCAATCTGCATCAAAAAAAGGGTTTTCATACAATCACCTCACGCCGCGCATCCTGAAACGACGTTGCGGTGTTGCCGGTCAACTTAAGAACGGTTTCGACAAATTCCTCGTCCTTGCACGGCTTATTGAGGAAAGCCCTGGCCCCCAATTGATAGGCCTTTTCCTGGTGTTTACTGGAAGTCCGGGAGGTGAGCATAATCACTGGAATATCCTTTCCGCCTGGGATATTAGGCAATTTCGCGAGAAATTCAAATCCGTTCATCCGCGGCATCTCGATATCCAAAACGATGCAATCTGGTCGAATCTCTTCCATCTCCAGCTGTTCAAGAGCATCCAATCCGTCCTTAGCCTCGACCGGAACCCATCCACTGGCTGTCACCAGTCGACTCATGACGCGACGAATGGAAATAGAATCGTCAACGATCATCACCGTAAAGGAGGAGGGGATTTCCAAGCGCAATTGAGTGGTTCCGCTCTGCTCAGAATGAAGCGCCGCTTGAATAAGGTCGGGAACATTCAGGACAGGCACGATGGTTCCGTCACCCATGACAGCCGCACCGGACACGCCGGCGACTGTCCGTAGATGGGTTCCCAAGCCCTTGATAACGATTTCCTTCTGGCCCGTGATTTGCGGGATGGAGAGAGCTATGGTCCGGCCTTCGGAAAATATGGCCAAAACCAGCGATTGCGTGTCCTCGGGGTTAGCGTCGGTCAGCCCGAGCAGATTCGGCAGTGAATACCAGGGCACGACCACCCCCGCCAGAGTACAGGTCCCTTCATCAACGGAAATGTCCTGCCTTTCCAGCCGATGAATGTCCTTGATGTCATTGAGGGTAATGCCGTAGGTGATTTCGCCGATTTTCACCATGAGTGCCCGGGCCACACCGAGGGTGAGAGGAATGCGGAGAACAAAGGTAGTACCGATCCCCTGCTGTGTTTCCACGACAATGGAGCCTTGTAACTCCTTGACGTTTTCCTTAACAACGTCCATACCGACGCCGCGCCCTGAAATCTCGCTGATCGTCTTGGTGCTGAACCCCGGATAAAAGATCAACTCGGTGAGCTGCCGTTCATCCATCTGATCGACCTTATCGCCGAGTCCAAACCGCCTCGCCTTTTCGCGAATGGCATTAAAACCCAGTCCTTGCCCGTCATCACTAAACCGGATGACGATGTGGTTGCCCTCTCGTCGTCCGGAAAGAGTAATAGTGGCGACAGCCGGCTTATTGAGCGCCAGACGCGCCTCTTCCGATTCAATCCCGTGATGGATGGCATTACGCACCAGATGCATGAAAGGATCGGCCAGTTTCTCCCAAACCATCCTGTCCAACTCGACCCGATCGCCCTCAACAACCAGACGGACCCGTTTACCCAGCCGCGAAGCCACATCACGCATGGTGCGGCTGAGCCGGGAAGACAGGGTCGACATGGGACTCATGCGGGTACGCATCATCTGCACCTGTAACTCACGGATTACCCGGTGCTGGCGACTAATATCGCCGCCGATGCCGCTGTAGATGCCGCCCAGATTGGTGTGGATAGCCGCAACGTCGATTGCCGACTCATTGAGGGAACGGATAATCAAGTTGAGCTGGGTATACCGATCAAGCTCCATAGCATCGAATTCGGAAAAACTCTGGCTGGTCTTGATGTCCGCAATCGATTTGTCGAGATGGGCGAAATGCTGGGACAGCTGGTCCAAGGCCTTGACCTCGAACTTGGTTTCCAGCTCCAAGGCAATATCCTTGAGCCGGCGGGTGGTCAACTCCAACTCTCCCAGGGCCGTCTTGAACGATCCCATGTTCCGGTCAAAACCACTGACGCCCACCAACAACTCGTTGGCCAGGTTGACTAGAACATCAAGCTGAGTCTGATTGATGCGGATGGTCCTGACTGTTTCAACAAGAACAGCCTGCTGGGGCGCAGCCTCTTCAGGCTCATCCTCAACAGCACTCTCCACCCATGGTTGATCGGGCGCAATCGCTAGGTCGGGCGGCTCATCAAACAGCAGTTCTTCTGGGATGCTCTCGCTGAAAAAGGCCCGCAAACGTCGGAGAAGATCCGCTTGACGCTCTGGTTCCGCCAATTCGGGTGATTCGACCAGCAGACTGAGGAAATCGAGGGATTCGGTCAAAATACCGATCATTAAAGGATCAAGATGGAGGGCGCCTTCATACAGCCAGTCTAAATAATCCTCAACACCATGGGCGTACGTGGCAATTTCATTCAATCCAATAACCGCGGAAGCACCTTTGATGGTGTGTACCGCTCGCCGGATTTTACGAATCTCTTCTTTCTGCTCCGGTGATATCGCACCCTTCCCTTCTATTTCAGTCTCAAGAATTTGTAATGAGAGGTGCAACTCTTGAAAATGTTCTTCGGCTTCCTCGAGAAACCCCTCACGGAGAAGTTCTTTTTCCTCCTCAGTGAACAGTGAACCCTGCAGCGACCCTTCACTCTTGGCACTCGCCACCCTTGCTGGCGCTGCGGGAGGATCAAGAGCCTCCAAAACCGCCTCGCTCAGCGGATCCGGTGTCTCAAGATCTTCATCGCCGGCGTTTTGTTGCCCCTCTTCCATGCACGCGTGCAACTGAGCAAGCACCTTCTCCGCCCGTTGTTCATCAAAATTTGACGAGACGTGAATCATTGTTGCCAACAGATCCAGTGACTCGGACAAGGGCAGCACCATCTGCTGATCCATGCTCGCGGCTGATTCATACAGCCAGTCAAGGATATCCTCGATCAGATGGGCATAGGAAGCAAGATCGGACAATCCGATAACGGCGGCCGCGCCCTTGATGGTATGAACGGAACGGCGAATTTTCCGGACGACTTCACGTAGTTCACCGGTAACGGGCACCGTGCCGACAACATGCGCCTCCAGATACTGCATAGACTGATGCAGAAACTCCAGATGCTCTTCCGCTTCGGCGCGAAACTCGCCGAGCAACTCGTCATCCGGCATAAAACCGAATCCATCGGATTGAAGAACCTCGCCACCGGCGAACAGCATATTGTCCGTGTCCGGGTTAAAAACCTCGCCAGAACCAGGACCAACCCGATTGAAATCAGCTTTCGTCAGGGCGATGAGTGCTTCTTCATCCACGGGAACACCCTGCTGCAATCCCAAGCAATAAAGATCAAATCGCTCAACGGTTGCCTGCATGGCGGTGAAAGCCTCAGCAGACAACGCCAGTTGCCCTTCCTGAATTCTTTCAAGTGCATTCTCCATGCAACCGGCGATCTGACTGAGACCGCCAATCCCGACCATGGAAGAAGCGCCTTTGATGATATGCGCCAACCGGTACATCTCATCAAAGGTTTCCCGATTGTGCGGTTCCGCTCGCAGTTCTTCAATGCCTGCCTTCATAATCGGGATGTAGGTTTGCACTTCCTCAATATATCCCGTGAAGAAATCGTTACTGTCCAGCGCCATCACCCTTCTCCCGGTGCAACATATCCAACAGTCTTGCTTTCCATAGTTATTGCCACTTTCTAATCAAAGGCGAGGATCCTATTTTTTCATTATCCAGAATGCAGACAGTGCGTTTATCCAGGTTGAACAGCCCCTTGAAAAAAGCGGCTAATTGCGACAAATGGCCTGCCTTTTCAGGTGAATACGGATCAAGAGCATCGCGTTGCTCATCAAGATTGACCACGCCTGTAATTCTGTTGGCTATGAGACAAAATTTAAAATCCTGCTGCTTGAAGAGGATATACGATCGGCGCAAAGGGGTTCTTTCATCCTTGAGACCGAAAAGAACAAGGAAATCGACGACCGAAAGGATCTCTCCCCGAATCTGCACGATCCCATTAATCCATGGAGGCAAGTTCGGCAGGGGCATCACAGTGGGCAGATAGCCGATTTCCTGTATTGAATCGATGGAAAGGGCCATTTCATCACCTCCGAGCATAAAAGAAATATACGGTTTCTTTCTTCTGATACTCCGGGAGGCTCTTTCTTTTAAGGAGGCCGCGTCCAACGCAAGTGATGGCGCGGTTTCGCGATCCAGAGCGGCGAGAAGCGTCTGCAGAGAATTTCCCTGATTGTCAGTCTCCAATTGCCGGGACAAGTTGGCCATTATCTGCCTCAATCGGTTCGTGCAGTTTAAAGTTTAAGGTTATAGCGTGAAAAAAGTTGCCTCAGGAAAGTAATTTGACGGCCTCGGCAAACAGTTCGGCACTGTCAAAGGGCTTGGTCATATAGACATCGGCGCCCTGCTTTTTCCCCCAGAATTCATCACTTTTCTGATTCTTCGAAGTCAACAGAATGACCGGCAAATCCTGCTTCATCGTTTTAATTTTCCGGCAGGCCTGAAAACCATTGAGCTTGGGCATGATCACATCCAAAACAACCAACTGGGGATTTTCACTCTCCACCATTGCCACGGCCTCTTCCCCGTCCGTGGCGGTAATCACCTGATATCCATTTTCCTCAAACGGTGCTCGCATCATATTGAGTTGGGTGGGGCTGTCATCGACAACTAGTATTTTTCCTTTGGCCATGGTGTATTCTCCTTATCAGTTCGTTCTATTATTCAGAACAATTTTAATTGGTTACTATACATGCTTTTGTATCTCGGCGATCATCTTGTCAGGGTCGAACGGTTTAGTGAGATAGGCGGTTGAACCAGCCATCTTTCCTTTCATTTTATTGATGAACCCATCCTTGCTGGTGAGCATGATTACCGGTATATCTTTAAATTCCTTGTTGCCTTTAATGATCGACAAAATTTTATACCCATCCATTTTGGGAAGGATCACGTCGAGCATAATCAGATCCGGACGCTCCTCGCTAATCTTGCTGAGAGCCTCAAGACCATCTGCCGCTTCCACAACCCTGTAACCTTGCCGGCTGAGGGTGATGGAAATGACTTTCCTGGTGGTGGAACTATCTTCCACAACAAGAATCATTTTCTGATCTGTTGCCTCTGGCGTTTCCGCAACCTCTTCCGGAACTTCTTTCGGCGACGGTTGTTCCTCCTCGGATTGCTGAGCCAGATGGTCAAGCAGCAATTTCAATTGATTGGTAAAAAGGGCTTTATCCGGCGCCATCTTCGCGGCTTTGTCGAGGTAGGCAAGCGCGTCCTGAAAATTCCGGCTATTGATGTTAATCAATCCCAGACAATAAAGAGAGGCGAGGCTGCGCGGATATTTATTGAGAATGCGAGTGTATCGTTCCCGCGCTGTTTCGAGACAACTGGGAAGAGCGGTACCTGATTGGGCCAGGGTTTCGCGCGAGATGATCAGATGTCCCCGGCAATAACGGCAAGTAGTGGTGTTCTTGTTCAGTGGGGCCCAGCAAAAATAACATTTTCTGACGACATCATCGGTGAGCTGGCCGTAAACAGAGGTGAATTTCTCATTTTCCTCTTTTACCAGGGCACTGTTGGGATCAAGATTGGCCGCCATTTTCAAGGCTTTTTTCATGATCTCAACATTGCCCTGAATCCTGGAATACCAGATCCAAGCAACAGCATTGTTCCGATTTTTCTTTAGATATTGAACAAGCTCAGTATGGGCTTCCTTATATTGCTGCTTCTCTGCTTTTTCAATGGCAGCAGCGAGCAGATCTTCTCCCGACTCTTCCAGATCACTCTTACGCTCATCCTTTATCTTTGAAACTTCGAGGAGGATGTTAATAAGTGAATTGGTTATAGTTCGAGCGCTTGAACGAAGCGGAAGCAACTCAATCTGGATATCGTCCCAAATAATAATTTCAATGGCCGCCTTCACTCCAAGCAAGGTGCCAAGCTCAGCATGAATCAACTCGCCATTGTCAATATCAAGTATCCCTACATTCCCTTCTTTAATGACCTTGAGTGTCTGAGATTTTTTCTCTAAAGAAAAAATCTGCAAGATATTATCCAGAGAAAAGCCATCAATTTTTTTGGTTTTTGTAACCATCGCTTTTTATACCTGGAACAACCGCGTTACACTGCTTTTCTTCTCTTATTGAGAACAATCCTCGTTAATCAGAAGCAAATCTGTTTTGAATAACACATCACGCAAAGCCAGCCTCAACCAGCCATGACGATCATTTATATCTTGATCATCAGCTCTTCCCTTCCACTCATGGGGACAATTCGCTCAATGATTCAATTCGACATGCCAACAAATTCAGATCTTCAAAGCCTAACATTCTTTGCAATTTCCATTCCCAACGGGTTTCACCAGTCGTTCAACCCGGAGGAGACGGTTCGGAAACTGTGGCGTGAGGGCCTAGCGACCATCGTGTTGAAGGCATGTCAAGATCCTGCAGATCTCTTCATACTTTCAGCTAGAGTCATTGTGGGGGCAAAAAAAAGAAAAAGCAAAAAAAAAGAATGAACCAAGGCTGGCCTCAAAAAAACATCCATCCCAATTTTTTGTTAAAAAGAGAGCAGCTACACGCCGCATCGTTTGACTTTTGGTCGATTTAAAAAATTACAGCTCCAACCGAACGCAAATTTTTGTCATCTACTGCCGTTTTTCGTCACCTGCACCCTCAGCCAGCATCTGATCAATGACCTCCAATCCGCCCCGCCAAAAGGCGGTATCGTTGAGATCGACACCAAAGGGCTGAAGAAGTTCATACGGTGAGGCACTTCCTCCCGCCTTTAACAGCCGTAGATAGCGATCAACAAACCCGTCCCCTTCCTCCAAGTACCGGGCATAGAGGGCTAGGACCAGCAATTCGCCAAAGGCATAAGAATAGACATATCCGGGTGTGCCGAGAAAATGGGCGATGTAAGACCACCACATCCCGTAGTCGTCGCGCAGAGTGACCGTATCGCCGAACATCGGTTTTTGGGTGGTCAGCCAGAGGTGGGCGAGCTGCTCCGCTGATAGCTCGCCCTGTTGCCGCCTGCTGTTGTGCATCGCTGCCTCAAAGCGGTTCATGGCCACCTGCCGGAAAACCGTGGCAAAAATCGACTCCAGCTTCTGGCAGATAAAGGCCCGCCGGGCCTCGGGAGCGGCAATTAGCGCTACCTGTGCCTTGAACACCAGCAACTCGGCAAAGACCGAAGCAGTCTCGGCCAGCACCAGCGACGTATCACTGTTGTAAAACCCCTGGCTCGCTGCCAGGTACTGATGTACGCCGTGCCCAAGTTCATGAGCCACGGTGGCAACATCGCGGATGTTGCCGGTGTAATTAATAAGGATATACGGGTGTGCCTCCGGGACGCAGGGATGGGCAAAGGCCCCGCCGCGCTTACCCTGGAGGATGGGGCGTGAATCCATTTCTCGTTGAAAAACTGTTCGGCAATTCCAGCCATCTCCGGGGCAAACCCGGCAAAGGCGTCCAGAACGATCAGCCGGCACTGCTCCCAAGGAATATTGCCTTCCTCCGAACCCGGAACCGGGGCATAACGGTCGTAGTCAAACAGTTCCCCGCAGCCGAGCAACTGTTTTCTTAGACGATAATAACGGTGCACCAGATCATAACGGGAGACAACCGCCTCGACAAGCGTCTCGACCGTCCGATTTTCCAGTTCGTTGGCCAGATTAATCGCACTGTCCCAGGCGGGATAGCGGCGCAATCGGTCATCGATCATTTTCTCGGCCGCAAGCGTGTTAAATACATGGGTAAGGATGTGCAGATTAGCCCGGAGACCTTCAGTCAATTCCGCTGCTCCGTTTTTACGGATTTCGCGATCCGAATGATAGAGATCGCTCAGCACTTCCTCCTCGGTCCGCCCCCTGGCTCCAAAGCGCATCTGTCCCAACAGCTTTTCAAACAACAAGTTCCAGGCGCTCCGTCCCACAGGCCGCAATTCCTGAAGCAATTCTTCTTCTTTGGCGCTCAGCTGATGCGGTGCGAATTGCCGCATGGTCCGCAGATAATGACCGTATCGGCGCAGCGCCGGTTGCTCCAGATAGCGTTCCGCTGTCGCGCCACTCAGTCGATTCCATTCCAGACGGAAAAAGACGGTCAGCTTGCCGACGGTGGCTTCCAACTCTTCCACCTGTTGGAGGAGCGCTGAAGCTGCGGCATCGCCGGTTTGGGTGATAAAATGGAGAAAGGCAAAGGTTCCGAGACGCGCCAGGAGGGTATCTATTTCCTCCAACTGTGCAACCACCCGGTTGATTGCCTCGGCATCAAGATCGGCCACCCGCCCGGCGACTTCAGCGGCCAAGATCTCGGCCATTTCCCGGCATCGGAACATATCGCGCTGGATTTCAGGGCTGTCCGCCGCCGGATAGAGCGGTTGCAGATCCCAGATAACTGAGTCGGTGCCGAGTTGCAGATTGGTGTCTTTTGGCATGGTTGAATCTTGCATTTAATATAATGGATGAATCGAATCGTAACGGTCTTCGAAAGTCGCGGTTACGTCTAGTTCCTGCTTCCAAACCCCCTCACCGCCTGATCCATGTGGAGTATTCTTGCAAAGAAACAGATTCCCCTCCTTGTCAACCTCCACCCAATATTCTTGTTTTATACGATAAAAAACTGCACCGACCTCATCTAGCAAATCAAACAGTTCTGTTTTTTTAAGAATTTGTTTTAAAGAATCTGTTCCATATTTTTTCTTGCACTCTGATAGTGCTCCAGGACATTGTTGATGAATATACTGTCCAGAAGCAGCCAAACTGGTCCATCCTGTTGTATTCGACTTCCCTGAAGCCAGTCGATATAAAAGGAGATTTACGACAAGCAACTGGACACAAGAACATTCCAGGCTGTCATTCGGCGCGATTGAAAAAGATGAATCCGCCATCATTCTCAATGTTTCATGCATACTCTCCTTTAAACTTCTCAAATCCTTGAACATCGAAAGTGCTTCACTGTGCTGCTGGTCAAGAAAGGTATCTAATTCGCCTAAACCCTCCAAAGAAGAAAGATCAAAAGTGGTGAACAACTGGTGAACAATCCTGTTCCTGTTTTCCACAATCGAGTTCAATCTCGTCTCAAAGCTATTTTGCACATCAGTCGAGCCAGAGAAGAGATTAATGCCAAATTTCAGCCTCATCTCTCCCTTAGCTATTTCGCCACTATCGGGAAAGCTTTTGGGTTCAGCCAAAACCCTCTCACAAAACAAACGACTGACACATCCCATGGTTTTGTGGGCGAAGAGTGCTTCTTGTTGTTTCACCTGATCTTGAGGAGAAAATGCCGGAGGGTCGCGGTGGTTAAATGAGATTGAAAGACATGCTCTTGGCACAAAATACTTCAAAGCTAACTCAACCCGTTGCAACAAAATGATATTTCGACCAATTTTCCGGTCAATCGCTTCTTGTTGCTTTTCCAGCTCTGATTTCATTTTGAATGTGTGCAAAAAGCTACGGCCTCTAGAAGGTAGAGGCCGTGGTAAAATTCCTATACAGGAGGCATGATGGGCACAGAGTGTCGTGACTAATCTCTAAGCGAGCAATAATTCCGGCCTCAATAATTCGCATCCGCAAAAGCCAACCAGCCCCCTGCCCCAATCAGCTTCTTGTCAAAGGCATTGAGGCTAAACGAACATTCGACAGTGGCCTCACCACTGGTTGCCGTCAATGTTTCCCCTTCCAAATCAACCGCTACCGTTACCTTCCCCTTGAGGGCAAAAAGACGGTCCAGGTCTGCCTTGCTCAACTCCACCGCCAGAATGCCGCAGTTGAACATGTTCTGGCGGAAGATGCGGGCAAAGCTCTCACCGATGACCAC
>Ga0351971_1009_pt2 | contig 37931 bp, 22 predicted proteins | sample BONcelFGM3001F11_FD_206746 | JGI IMG/M metagenome (GOLD analysis project Ga0351971, IMG submission 206746) | Enriched cells from coal bed in the Powder River Basin, Montana, United States - BONCAT cells FGM rep2 HSBNCT.FGM.300.1.F11 ...
GCCGTCACCTCGACGCTGCCGGGCGCATTGCCGACGGCGTACAGGCGGGGGATAACTTCACCCCAGACGTTGAGGACCTGGGCCTTGGCGTTGATCTGCAAACCGCCGCAGGTGCCCAGCGAGCCGGGCAGCACTTTCGCCGCGTAGAACGGCCCAACGGTGACCGGGGCCAGGTTCGGGTGCGGCACGTCGGTGCGCTCGCGGTCGCCGCCAGTGAGCTGGTCGAAGGCCGACTCGCCGCGGTGATAGTCGGGGTCCTGGCCTTGCGCCGCATAGTCGTTGAAGCGGACGACAGTGTCTTCAAGCGCCGCCGCGTCGATGCCGAGCGCCGCCGCCAGTTCGGCCAGGGTGTCGGCCTTGGTGATCCACGCCGCCGGCGGGTCGGCGACGGGCTGGTAGCCAATGGTGTAGTGGCTGACGAACGTCGAGTCGGCGATGAAGTAAGCCGGGATGTTCTCGTAGCTGTGGGTGCCGTTGTCGTAGTCGTAGAACGTGCGGGTCGCCGGGTCATAGGCGCTCGCCTCGTTCATGAAGCGCTTGCCGCGGCTGTTGACCAGCAGGCCGCCCGGCTTGCCCATTTCGGTCGGCAGCGCCATCACGCCGTAGCCGTCCTGCTCGTTGACGAACATCGGCCAGCCCCAGATTTCGTTCATGTTGCGCAGGTTCGCGCCCAGTGCCATGCCCATCAGTTGGCCGTCGCCGGTGTTGCCGCGCACGGCGCTGGGGTAATAGATCGGCCCGCGCAGGAAATGGGTGACCATCTCTGGGTTGTGGTCGAAACCGCCGGTGGCGACGACGACGCCCCGGTGGGCGCGCACGTTAAACTCCGCGCCTTCCTGCTCCGCGATCACGCCGATGACTTCGCCTTCAGGGCTGATGACGAGGCGCTTAGCGGGCGTGCTGAAGATGTACTCGACGCCCAGCTCTTCACCGGCCGCCTGCATCATGCGCGCCAACGCGCCGCCGCCGCTCGCGCCTTCGATGGTCGAAATCGGCGACATCGAACGACCTTCCGGCACGCCGCCGGGGAATTCCGGGTAGTAGTCCTGGAAGTTCGGCAGAATCTGCCAGTCGATGCCGACGCTGCGGGCAAACTCGACCATCGGGTTGACGTTGTCGACATAGGCTTCGATCAGTTCCGGCGTGCTCTGGCCGAACGTCGCGTGACTCATGTACTCGATGGCGTTTTCGCGCGAGTCGGGAATGCCGAATTCCTGCATACGGAAGTTGTTCGGGACCCAGATGCCGCCGCCGGAAATGCCGGTCGTGCCGCCGCCGGTGGCCGCTTTTTCGAGGACGACGGCGCTCAGGCCGTTAGCGGCGGCGCGGATAGCCGCGATCTGGCCGCTGCCGCTGCCGAGCACGACCACGTCGGCTTCCTTCGCCCAACTGATGTCCTGGGCGCGCGCGATCTGCGGCTTGCCGATGCCGCCGTTGCCCATCAAGCCGGCGCTGGCCGCGACGGCGCCGGCGACTGCCGCGCCGCGCAGGAAAGTACGTCTCGACAGGGGTTGGTTCAAACTGTTCTGGCTCATTCTCAAAAGCTCCTTCTTATTTGGTATGGGCGTCAAAATCGCCCATTAATTTCCTGATGGGGTAGGGGCGGCGGTCGCCTCAGCTTCTGGCCCGAAGTACGGCGAGTCGAACTGGTAGGTGTGGCATTCCCAGCACAGCAGCGTGCTCTCGCGGTGGACCCGGTGGCAACTGTTGCATTCCAGTTGGCTGTAATGCGGCGGCTGGTGCGGGTTGGCGTCGTGCCCTTTGGCCTGGGGGTCGGTCACGCCCAGGTCGGTCGTGCGCCAGGCGATCTGGTCGTAGCTGCCGTGCTCGTGGCACCCGAAGCACGTCTCCATGGGGTAGCGGGCGCGGGCAAATGGCTCTTGATAGTCGTTCCGCAGGTAGGCCAGCGTGTCGCGGAGCTGTTCTTCTGCGCCATAGTCGTGGCAGTCGGTACACGCGATGCCCTCGTCCGCGTGCGCGCTCGCCAGCAGGTTCGACGCGGTCAGCGAGTCGGCATAGGGCTGCATGACGTGGCAGCTCGTGCAGGAGTCGGACGTCGGGTTACCCACGCGCGGCCCCCAGAAGTGGCCCCACGCGGCGGTCGCCCCCAGGATGCCGAGCGCCAGCGCGACAACAACCAGCAGGCCGACGCCCTTAAAAAACCGTTTGAGGATGCGCCCGAACTGTCGTCCCCTGGATTGCAGCTTGCCCATGAACCGCGTACCTCATCTCACGTCCCGATTAACCACACATCCACGGGACGGTGACCACCCTGATGCTTATTATGAAATAGGGCGCGGCTGGCGTCTGTCGGGCAAACTGCCACTACGCCTGTCGGAAATATCCCTACAGGACCGGGGCGGTGGCCGGCTCGTCGCCGCTGTGGTCGCTTTTGGGTCCGATGTCGCGGCCGGGGGCGCACCTAACTGCCAGGTCGCCACCCGCAGGCGGTGGCTCAGGGGACTTCGTCCCCGTTCGCACCGAGGACACCAAGAATACGCCAGGGAATTCGTTCAAGTGCGTAAGTCCTGAGAATCAAAAGAGCCTGCGGGTATTCGCGGGCTCTTTTGATGCGCGAGGCGGGAATGAGTGCGCGTCTTAGCGGTCATCCAGGTGAATGGACCGGATTGAATGTCGAGCTAAAAGTGATGGCTGAAGTGACAACTGGAGGGTTGTCCTTTTGCTGCCACCCTTGCTCACCACCGTGATTTCGGCATCTGGCTGCATGACGCAGTCAGCAAAACCTAGCGATTTCTTCTCAGTCGAACGTCGGCATAAACCGCCAGGATCAGGACAAGCGCCTTGATCAGGTACTGCCACTCATTGGGAATGTTCATCAACTGAAGACCATTCGTGAGCGTAGCCATAATCAGCGCGCCGATCATGGCGCCCAGGATGGTCCCTTCGCCACCGAGGGTCGAAGCCCCGCCGAGAATACAGGCGGCAATGACGTCGAGTTCCATACCGGTTCCGGCAGCCGGTGTGCCGCCGCCGACGTAGGAGGCCAGAACCACCCCGGCGACACCGCACAGGAAGCCCATCAGGACGAAGATCATAAACAGATTGTTGCGAATGTTAACGCCGGAAAGCCGGGCCGCCTCACGGTTGCCGCCGATCGCGTAGGCATAACGGCCAAAACGGGTGTTATTCGAAACGTAGTTGACCACCATCGCGACGATAGCGAGGATGAGAACCGGCGATTGGACGCCGTTATACTGGTTGACGACATACACGTAGAAAACAAATGCCGCCGCGAAAACCCCGGTCTTGAGCACGTCCAGATACATGGCCGGCAGTTCAAAGCCATACTTCAGTTTTCTTCGCCGGGTAAGCACCATGCTGGCGAACAGGAAGACCGTGACCCCTGCCGCCAGAAGCGCTCCCGCCCAGGTGGGCAAGTATCCGTTGGCAATGCTCAGGAAGGCCTCTTGCCTGGCTGAGATCGTCTGTCCGCCCGTCACAATCAGGATTGCGCCCTGGAGCGCCCAGAGACCACCCAGCGTGACGATGAAGGCTGGGACTCTCAGATGGGCAATAATATAGCCCTGGTAAATGCCAAACAGGGTCCCTACGACTAACCCGATGACTACCGATAGAAGAGTCGTCACAATGACAAAGTCCAACGGGTCCTGGCCGGGGAAAAGCTGTGGGATGAGCCTCGGCCACAATTGCATCTGACACATTGCGACAATGACAGACACGAAACCGGCCAGCCGGCCCACCGACAGGTCAATGTTACCCGTCACGATGACCAGCAGCATGCCGACGGACATGATGCCCGTAATGCTCATCTGTCGGAACAGGAATGAGATATTGCGGGCGCTGAGAAAAATGCCACCTGTCGTGAACGTAAAGAACAACCATATGAGGATAATGGCGCCGATGAGTCCGTAGGTTTGCAGGTTGGCGCCGAGACGCTTGGCGAGACCGGGCGTCTCGGTTTGGGCAGACGATGTAATCACAGACATGAGATGTGAATCACCTTTTCGAAAATCAGTAGACTAAGCGATGCTGGACACAGTCGTACTGGCATCCGCATTAGCGCCGGCACTGAGTGCCGCGACGCCAGTCGCCAGGGCCATGATTTTTTCTTCGGTCGCGTCCGCAATGTCGAGGGTGCCCGCCGAATGCCCTTCACACATGACCATGATCCGATCGCTCATGCCCAGGACTTCTTCAAGTTCGCTCGAGATCATAATGATTGAAATGCCCTGTTCGGCCAAATCGTTCATCAATTTGTAGATTTCGTATTTGGCGCCGACGTCGATGCCGCGTGTTGGGTCGTCCATGATCAGGATTTTGGGTCGGGACATGAGCCATTTGGAAATGACGACTTTTTGTTGGTTACCGCCAGAAAGGGAGTCGACTTTGGCCTGGAGCGTTGGCGTCTTAATCGCCAGGCTCTTCGCAAACTGCATGCTGGCGTTGAGTTCCGCTTCGGCGTCGATTTGCATCCACGACGAGAATTGGTCCAGGTTCGGCAGCGAAATATTCTTCAGGATGGTCTGAATGAGGATGAGGCCATGCCGTTTCCGGTCCTCGGGCACCAGGCTGATGCCCTGCATCATCGCCTCGCGGGAGTTACGAATCGATAATTGTCGTCCCTCCAGCTTTACCGTGCCCTGGGTGATCTTGCCATATTCACCAAATAGGGTCATCACCAGCTCGGTGCGACCAGACCCCATCAGTCCCGCGATCCCCAGAATTTCACCTTTACGCAGGTTCAAAGAGACACCCTTAAGGACTTCGCGATCTGTGTGTTCCGGCGGAAGCGCGTGAAGATTCTCCACCTCAAAAATGACGTCACCCGGATGCCGGTTGCCTTTGGGGAAGCGCTCCTTCATTTCGCGCCCGACCATCAAACTGACGAGTTTTTCGGATGTCAAAGCTTGAGTTCGCTCGGTGGTTACGATTTTGCCATCACGCATGACGGTGATGGAATCAGCGATCCTGAAGAACTCGCCGATCTTGTGGGTGATGTAAATGCAGGTCACGCCGTGTTCCTTGAGCGTGCGCAGGATTTCCATCAGCTTATCGATCTCAGCCTCGCTGAGGGCGCTGGTCGGCTCGTCCAGAATCAAGACTTGAGCATCTTCGGAAAGCGCCTTGGCAATTTCCGTCATTTGCTGTTTGCCGACGCCCATCCGCTTGATAAGCGCCTGGGGTTGTATATCCAAACGATATTTGGTCAGGATATTCTGGGTGCCTGAATACAGCTTCTCCCAGTTGATCGCGCCATTTTCCACCGGCTCTTTGCCCAGGTAAATGTTCTCACCCACGGTCATGTTATTGACCAGGGTAAGTTCCTGGTAGACAATCGCAATCCCTTCCTTGATCGCCTGCCGGATCGAACTGCCCTCCAGGTGTAGCTCACGGCCGTTGAAGAGGATGCTGCCTTCATAAGACCCAAAGGGATAGACTCCGCATAAGATCTTCATCAGAGTCGACTTGCCAGCGCCGTTTTCACCGCACAAGCCATGAATCTCGCCACGGCGGATCTGGAAAGAGACGTCATTCAAGGCCGTCACACCGGGAAACTGCTTGGTGACGTTTTTTATATCAAGAATGATCTCATTCGCGTTATCGCTCATGAACTGTGTGTCCTTGATGTGCACGGAGGGCTCCCTGCGTCTGGCACGTTGCTGTTCGTCAGGAAGCCCCTGCTTTCCGAATTCGCCGAAGTTATCCCGGCAGGCTCAGCCTGCCGGGATGCTGACAAGCGGCATGCACCGATCTTACGATGCTGCCTCTGGGGTCGCTTCTTCAGGGCGAGGGGGACGGTCGGCTTCAGGAATATCCTGATAGACGTCGTCATAGCCCTGGAAGCCGCTCACGACGATTTCCTCATACAGGTTGTCGATCGTAACCTGGGTGACCGGCAGGTACTTGGCCAGAACGGTGCCCGTCAGAGCGTCGTTCCCGGTCAGGTCAGACAGGTTGTACTCTTGCAGGTCAGGATCGGTCTCGCCGTTGAGGAACATATCGACCAGTTCGACGGCCTGCGGGGCCATCACACGGTAGTCCTTGAGGATCGTGACGGTCATCTCGCCCCTGGCGATGCTGTTGACGCCGGGAATGGTGGCATCCTGGCCGGAGACCGGGACGGAGAGCCGCTGGGCCGCGAGCGCCTGAAGAGCGCCGAGTCCCAGGTTATCGTTGGCGGCGACAACCGCATCCACTTCATTGTTCTGAGACGTCAGGATGTTTTCCATGGCCGTTACGGCATTGGTCTCATCCCAGTTGGCGATATTCTGACGGGCCACAATCTCGACAATACCCGCATCGACATACGGCTGGAGGATTTCATCCTGGCCCGCTTCGAAGAACTTGGCGTTGTTGTCGCCCGGGTCGCCTTCGAGCTTGACGAGCTGGACCGGGTTGTCCACCGACCACTCGCCCGTGTTGTCGAGATCGGTGATGCCCAGGGCCGTCAGCACGCCACTGGCCTGGCCGTTACCGACCTCAATCAGGCCGAAAGTGATGTACGCCGAAATATCGGGCGTGGCGATCAGACGGTCGTAAGCAATAACGACGACGCCTTCAGCCACAGCATCTTCAACGGCCGTTGCCGCGGCATCCGCGTCCTGGGCGACGATAATGATCGCCTTGGCGCCCTGTGTCACCATGTTCGCAATCTGGTTATTCTGGGTCACGGGGTCGTGGCTCGCCTGCTGCGAGACAACAGCATAACCCTTGGCCTCGAGGGCCGCCGTCATGATGGCGTTTTCCTGGATCCAGCGAGGCGTTTCAAAGTCCGAGAACGACAGACCGACGAGGATCGGATCTTGCGCCTGGGCAGGCATCACCACCAGGCTGAGCAAAAATACCATTGAAAGGACAACAGGAACTAAACGGGTCATTTTCTGGAACATTTCTGACTCCTTGCTTTCCGATCATGCTAATGAAGCCGGTTCAGCACTCGCAATACGTGAGTTTTCGCTTGTTTTTGCCTCCTTGGGTTTCATATTTTGGGAGCACCTATCTCAAACGAATCGTTCGAGTTGATCGATGCTTCTGTTCCGCAATGCAAACGTGCTCGTTCTTTTGCAAGCGCTTGCAATTACAAATGTATATCGCTCTCGTGAAGTGTTGCACTGAGGAGTGTCAGGAAAATCCCGGATGAAAATACTAAACACCTGTATTATATTGTTTGAAATAAAACTAACAGTGTATATGTAGCCGGTTTTGTTGTCTGTTAATAGGGCCTAGCCTCTCCCTTATGGCGCCTTGCAATTACTGAATCGGTCTGGCTTTTCTATTAATTCGGAGCCGCCCGCATAAACAGCGCTTGCTGAGCTAAACGGGCCGGTCGTGGGGGCGCGATGGTGTAGCGCACCGAGGCCGCGCTAGGTGCCGGGGTCAGGTTCCGCGCGGATACGGTCTAGGGAATCAAAAACTGGCCCATCTACGGAGCCGGTTTCTGTGTACGTTTAGCTCAGCCTACAATGGCCTGATGACCTACCACCCGCGCTGGGCGATGCGGTCGGCTTCGGCCTCGGCTTCGTGAATTTGTGTCGAAAAACAGTCCGCGAAGACGAAAATTTGACAGATTGAAAATTATGAAATAAATTACTCTGCAACATGTATTTCGAATAACATTGCTGGCAGGGCGTCAGGTCTAACCTGTGTCGCTCGTGTATCCACGAATTGTCGTGTCGAGACCGAGAGGTTTGCCCTCTCATCACGATTTCGGACGACTCAGCCTGTCCGTTCACGCAACAACCTCGTGTTGTGTGTCAATCGTTTCTCAATCTGGTACACGGTTGTCTGCTGCCAGACACTGCTGTCCGTGCGCTATCAGGCCCTATTCAGTTCGTTTACGAGCGAAAGCTACGCGTCTTGAAGAAGAACTCTCACAGGTTTGCCTTACCATGGGCCGACTTACTGCCCGCTATCTCCATGGTAGTACTGTTGCTGTTCACCGCTGCTTGCCAGCCCGGACTGAACACCTCAGACAGCCTGCACGTGTCCGGCGACGTCGAACGTGGACGCCAGTTGATCTCTGATTACGGCTGTGGTTCCTGCCACACCGTACCGGGCGTCGTCGGCGCGGATGCGCTGGTTGGGCCGCCGCTGGACCAATGGGCGGGCCGCCACTATATCGCCGGAACGCTTGTCAACACCCCGGAAAACCTCGCCTACTGGATTCGATTTCCGCAAGAAGTCGAGCCAGGCACGGCCATGCCTGACCTCAACGTGACCGAAGACGATGCCTACGACATGACCGCGTATCTTTACACACTCGGTCGTGAACAGTGGCAGGATCGCCAGATGCTCGCATTAAACCTGCCCGTTCATCTACGACCGTAGGATTATTCCACATGCAAACGCGCCTGCACCTACCCGCAACGTTTGACAGCACGCTTCGAGCTTACCTCCAGCTCGCCAAACTCCGCATCGTCGCCCTGCTGCTCTTCACAACGCTGGCGGCGATGGTCGTTGCGGCCAAAGGCGCGGCGCTTTCCCCACTCATCCTCTGTGCCACGCTAGTGGGCGGCGCACTGGCAGCATCCGGCGCAAGCGCCCTCAATCAATATATCGAACGCGACCTCGACGCTCGCATGGCGCGAACGAAACACCGCCCCGTGCCCTCCGGGCGCATTGCCCCGGCCGATGCGCTGCTCTTTGGCCTGGCCGCGCTCGCGTGGGCGGCGCTGCTGCTGGGAACCCTCGTCAACTGGCTAACCGCCTTCCTCGCGCTGTTTGGCGCTGTTTATTACGTCGGCATCTACACACTGCTGCTCAAGCGACGTACGCCGCTCAATATTGTCATCGGTGGTGGCGCGGGCGCAGTGCCGGTACTGGTCGGCTGGGCCGCCGCCACCGGCCAGCTTCCGCTGGAGTCGTTTGTCCTGTTCGCCATCATCCTCTTCTGGACACCGCCACATAGCTGGGCGCTGGCGTTGTACATCAACGCCGATTACGAAAACGCCGACATTCCTATGCTGCCGGTCATCTGTGGCGCGCAAGCGACGCACGTTCAGATCGTCTGGTATTCCGCCAACCTCGTCATCCTGACGCTTGTACCGCCGCTGCTGGGCATGTCCGGCGCGTTTTACGTGGCCTGCGCGCTGGCGCTGGGCGGCGGGCTGCTGTGGCACGCCGTCAAGCTGCTCCACGCAGCCGATTCCGCCACCGCGTGGCGGACCTACAAGTATTCCTCCGCCTATCTGGCGCTGCTCTTTTTGTCGATGATGCTCGACACAACCCTGTTCCCACTGACCTAACGAACAAAGGCTGGAGTAATGACCAAAACGCGACCGCTTGCATGGCACTACAGAATAAACCGTCAAAGGGTGTCTACCGGCCTCCTCATGATCGCAGGATTGTTGATCGCCGGGTGCAGTGGTACGCCCGTGAATATGCTGGACGCCCGTGGCCCCGCCGCGGCCAGCATCGCCGAACTGTGGTGGGTGATGTTCATTTTAGGCGCCGCCGTTTTCCTGCTGGTCGTTGGCATCGTCCTCGCCATCGTCCTCAAACGCCGGTCGCAGGCCGATACGGACACAGGCCTACAGCGCCCAGACGGCCGTGATACCCGCTGGATTATGATCGGCGGCATCGTCATGCCGCTGATCGTGCTGGCAGTGGTCTTCGGGTTCACCATGCGCAGTATGGCGGGCTTGAGCAGCGATGAAGGCGAGCTGACCATCGAAGTGATTGGCCGTCGCTGGTGGTGGGAGGTGAATTATCGCGACCTGGGGATAACGACCGCGAACCAGATCCACATCCCGGTTGGCGTGCCTGTCGACATTGTGCTGCAATCTGGCGACGTTATCCACAGCTTCTGGGTGCCACAGCTTCACGGCAAGATGGACGCCATCCCCGGCAGGGTGAATCGCCTGCAAATTCAGGCAGACGAGGCAGGCGAGTATCGCGGCGAATGCGGCGAGTTCTGTGGCATTCAGCACACACATATGGGCTTCGTCGTCGTCGCGCAGTCCGCTGAGGCGTTCGACTCCTGGGTGGCGAGTGAGCAGCAGCCCGCTGCACAGCCCGACGACCTGTTGGCTGTACGCGGCCAGGAAGTCTTCGCGTCCGCAGGCTGCGTTTACTGCCATACCATTCGCGGGGTGGACTTCAGCAGCATCGACGCGAGCGCCGTCGACCTGGGGCCAGACCTGACCCACTTCGCCAGCCGCCTCACGCTGGGCGCGGGCATCCTGCCCAACAACCGTGGCAACCTGAGCGGCTGGATTGCCAATCCGCAGCACATCAAACCCGGCGTTTTAATGCCTGCCAGCGCCCTCAGCGGCGACGACCTGCAAGCGCTGCTCGCCTATCTCGAAACTCTGCACTAGGAGGCCAGATTGACCACCGCCGCTTCGAATCTCGAAACGCTCCAGCGCGTCTGGCAACCGCCGCCAGGCATTGTCGGATTTTTCACATCCGTCAACCATCGCAACGTCGGGCTGCGCTACATCGTCACCGGTCTGGCATTCTTCGTGCTGGCGGGTATCGCCGCGCTGCTGATGCGCATTCAGTTGATGTACCCGCAAAACACATTCCTGAACCCGGACTTATATAACCAGCTTTTTACCATGCACGGCGCGACGATGATGTTCCTGTTCGCCGTCCCGATCATGGAAGGTATCGGCATTTACCTCGTGCCGCTGATGATCGGCTCGCGCGATATGGCGTTCCCACGTCTGAATGCCTTCGGCTATTTCGTCTACCTGATCGCCGGGAGCGTCCTCTGGGTCAGCCTGCTCTTTGGCAGCGCGCCCGATGGCGGCTGGTTTGCCTACGTGCCGCTCACCGGGCCGCGTTTTTCGCCTGAGCTGGGCATGGACTTCTACGCAACCGTCATCACGTTTCTGGAGATCGCGGCGCTGGTCGCCGCCGTCGAGCTGATCGTGACGATTCTCAAGCTTCGCGCGCCAGGGATGTCCTTCAACCGGCTGCCGCTGTTCGTCTGGTCGATTCTGGTGATGGCGTTCATGATCGTCTTCGCCATGCCGCCGCTCATTACCGCCAGCGTGGAGCTGGCGCTCGACCGGACGGTGGGGACCCAATTCTTTAACCCGGAGAATGGCGGCGACCCGCTGTTATGGCAGCACCTGTTCTGGTTCTTCGGCCACCCGGAGGTCTATATCATCTTCGTTCCAGCGCTTGGCATGGTGTCGTCGGTCATTCCGACCTTCGCCCGCCGCCCGCTGGCAGGCTATACCTTCCTCGTGCTGTCGTTCGTGGCGATTGGCGTCATCAGCTTCGGCTTGTGGGTGCACCATATGTTCACCACCGGCCTGCCCATCCTCGGCCTGAGCTTCTTCACGATAGCCAGCATGATGATCGCCATCCCCAGCGGCATCCAGATCTTTTCGGCATTGGCGACGTTGTGGCATGGCAAAGTCCGCTTCACAACGCCGATGCTGTTCGCGCTCGGTTTCGTCGTCAACTTCGTGCTCGGCGGCATCAGCGGCGTGATGGTCGCCGCCGTGCCGTTCGACTGGCAGGTTCACGACTCCTACTTCGTGGTGGCGCACTTCCATTATGTGCTGATCGGCGGCGCGGTTTTCCCGCTGTTCGCCGGGCTGCATTACTGGTTCCCCAAAATCAAAGGCCGGATGCTGAGCGACCGCCTGGGGCGCTGGTCGTTCTGGCTGGTGTTTATCGGCTTCAACGTTGCCTTCTTCCCCATGCACATCTCCGGCTTCCTGGGCATGATCCGGCGCGTGTATACCTACCGGCCCAGCGCGGGATTGGAAGAACTTAACATCATCTCGACGCTTGGCTCGTTCGTGCTGGCGTTCGGCTTCCTGCTGTTCTTCGTCAACGTTGCCAGAAGCCTGCGTTCCGGCACCAAAGCGCCCGACAACCCGTGGGATGCCGGCACGCTGGAATGGGCAACGACATCGCCGCCGCAACCGTACAACTTCGCCAGAATTCCGGTCGTTCGCAGCACCTACCCTCTCTGGGATACGCCGAACGGTGAGGTTGAATGGAGCGAAATCCAATTCAACGACGAGCGCCGTGAAACGCTGGGGACGACGACGCTGCAAGCCCAGCCGGAACAGCGGGTGACGCTGCCCGGCCCAACCTGGACGCCGGTGTTCACCGCGCTGGTAGTCGCCTTCACCTTCATCAGCGTCATGGTCGACCTCGTGCTGGTGCCGGTGGGAGTCCTGCTCATCTTCGTCATGCTATCCATCTGGCATTGGCCGCGTGGCCGACACCGGGACATGAACTACGTCAAAGCCGGGCCGGAAGGCGCGCTCCCGGTCAGCACCGTCATCAGCACACACGGCGGACGTCCACCTTTCTGGCCGGGCATGATTTTGCTGATCGTCATCGAGGCGGTGGTCTTCGCGGCGCTGATTGCAAGTTACTTCTACATCCGCGCCGGTTCGGCGGAATGGCCGCAGCAGGGCCTCGACCGCCCCGATCTGTTACTCCCGACGCTCAATACGGTTATCCTGCTCGCCAGCAGCATTCCCATCTGGTGGGGCGATAGAGGAATCAAAAAAGGCAACCAGAAGCAGCTCAAAATCGGCTGGGCGCTCGGCGCGATCATCGGCGCTGTCTTCCTGGCGCTCAAAATCTACGAATATGGCAGCCTGAGCTATGCGTACGGCTGGGAGCGATCCGCCTACACATCGCTCGTCTGGACGATTGTCGGCTATCACGCGGTGCATGTCTTCGCCCTGCTGCTGAAAACGCTGGTCGTCGGGGCGCTGGCGCTCAAAAACCACTACAACGAAGAACGTAACGCCGCCGTGCAAGTCAACGGTCTGTACTGGCACTTCGTCGTTCTGGTGTGGCTGCCGCTGTACGCGACGCTGTATCTGTCTCCCTATCTGCTCGGCAGTGTGGAATAAGGGGAACAATGACCACGAATACCCACACCTCTGACATTAAGAACGGTATAAGTCGCCAGACCGGTTTTAGTCTGGCCGCCGGCCCGGTGATCTGGGCGCTGCATATGGCGATTGTCTATCCGGTCACGTCGCTGACTTGTGAATGGGGCTGGTTCCCTGCTGAAATTCTGGGGATGCCGGGGCTGCGTTTCTTTCAGCTCGCGGTCACGGCGGTCGCAGCGGCAATCGTGGGTGTCGCCGGCTTGCTGGCGTTGCGTGAATGGCGCGCACTGCGCGAGCCTGCGTCTGATCAGGAACCGGATGCCGCGCTCAGTCCGTTCATGGCAATGTTAGGCGTTCTGTCGAATGCCCTGTTTCTGCTGGCGATTCTGGTCGCCATCGTGCCGATTCTTACGCTGGCGCCCTGTGCCGTATGAAGGGCATGGCGAAGTCATCACGGCCGATTTTGTGGGCGAGTAGTGCTGTCTTGCTCGCTGCAACGGCGACGCGCGGGGCGGTATTCGCACAATCCGTAGAAAACCCGACAGGCGAGATCGGCTGGAACTGGAATCCGCTCATCGGCCTCTCGCTCGCCGTTGTCATCTGGCGTTATATGGATGGTGTCTGGGCGCTCTGGCGGCGTTCCGGGCGCGGGCGCGGCGTCACGCGGCGGCAGGTTAGCTTCTTCTGGGCAGGAATAGCGACCCTCTTCGTCGCGCTCATCTCGCCAGTGGATGCGCTGGGCGAAGTGTTGTTTTCGGCGCATATGGTCCAGCACATGCTGTTGATGCTGGTGGCAGCGCCGCTGCTGGTGCTGGGGATGCCGCCGGTGGCGCTGGCCTGGGCGATACCGCAGCCCTGGCGGCGACCGGCGGCCCAGTGGTGGCGCCGGCAAGCGCCCTTGCGTATCGTGTGGCGGTTCGTGACGCAGCCGCTGGTGGTCTGGATACTGTTTGCGGTTGTGCTGTGGGGCTGGCATCTGCCCGTGTTGTATCAGGCGGCGCTGCGCGACCCGACGATTCACATGATCGAACACGCGACCTTCATCGGCGCGGCGATGCTCTTCTGGTGGTCGCTGCCGCTGCACGGCGAGCGCAACGCAATCGGCTACGGCCTGGGTATTTTTTCGATCTTCACGACTGCCGTGCATAGCAGTGTGCTCGGCGTGCTACTCACCGTCGGGACCACGCTATGGTATCCCGATTACAGGTTGACGACTGCCGCCTGGGGTTTGACGCCGCTGGAAGATCAGCAACTTGCCGGGCTGATTATGTGGGTTCCGTCCGGCATTCTGTTCCTGGCGGCCATCCTCGCGCTGCTGGGACTGTGGCTGCACCGCATGGAACACGAGTCACGTTTAACCGCAGACAGGAGATGACCCGTGCTGAAAAAAACCAGTCCCGTTTACACACTCATGCTCATCGCACTGATCGGGCTGACAGCCTGTAGCGCGCGCTTCGACCGTCAGACCTACGAACGCGAACTCATCCACGACGGCGAGAACCTTTACCTGGAAAACTGCGCGCGCTGTCATGAGTTGGACGGCGGTGGCTTTTCGGACATTTATCCCAATCTGGCGGGCAACCCGATTGTCACGCTGCACGACCCGGTCCCCATCATTCAGACCGTCCTCAACGGACAGGGTTCGATGCCGGCGTTCAAGAACTCGCTCACAGCGGAAGAAACCGCTGCAATCCTTTCCTATATCCGCAATGCCTGGGAACACAGCGCGCCCGTTGTTTACCCCAAGCAAGTACAGTAGCAAGCTCTCAGGAGATTGGAATGTTTTCAAACACACGTCTGTTCGGTCTTATCGTTATGGTCGCCATAGCATTCGGTTTCACTGATCGGGTTTACCAGCAGGCAGACGACCCGGAAGGCGGATTCCACGTTCCGCCGGAGATCGAACAGGCGATGGAAGAATGGCCGTTGGCAAACCGGGATTACAACAATTCGCGCGCGACTTTTGACGCCAATATTAACGCGTCGAATGTGCATCTGCTCGATGTCGCCTGGACAATGGACATCACCGGCATTGGCCCCTTCGGCGGCGCGGCGTCGAACCCGCTGATCACAAACGGCGTCGTCTACTTTCAGGACCTTGCGAGCAATGTCTTCGCGCTCGACTTCGAGAGCGGGGAAGTGCTGTGGTCACAGATGTACAACGCAGGCGTCATAGGTCCGAACGGCCCCGGCATTGGCGATGGCAAGCTATTCACATCAGCCAGCACAGACGAGATCGTCGCGCTCGACCTGGCAACCGGTGAAGAACTGTGGTCGAACTCGGTTGGGCCAGAGAAGATCACCGGCACGAACCAGCCGGTTGTTTTCGACGGCGTGGTCTATTTCGGTACCCAGGTCGGTAACGGCGGTGAAGGCGACGAGCAATACCTGGGTTACGACGGCGGACGAAGCGGCTATGTTCTGGCGCTTGATCCAGACAGCGGTGAGATTCAGTGGGAATTCCAGGTGGTCGAAGAGGGCTTCTGGGGCAACCCGGAGCTGAACAGCGGCGGCGGGTTATGGTACCCGCCGGGCATCGACACCGAGACTGGCATGACCTTCTGGGGAACCGGCAACCCGGCCCCGTTCCCCGGCACGGTCGACTTCCCCAATGCGACCAGCCGCCCAGGCCCGAACCTGTATACCAATACGATGCTGGCATTCGAGCATCCGGGCGGCGAGCTGTTGTGGTATAACCAGGTGCGCCCACATGACCTGTTCGACCTGGACTTTCAACTGTCGCCCATTCTGGCAACCACCACGATTGACGACGAAGACCGCGAGATCGTGATTGGTTCGGGCAAGCTGGGTGTCGTTTACGCATTCGACCGCGCCACGGGTGAAACGCTGTGGGGAACCGAGGTCGGCGTCCATCAGAACGACGACGTCGAAGAAATTCCGCCGGACACCGTTCTTTTTGTGTATCCCGGCCAGTTAGGCGGCGTGGAAACGCCGATGTCGATGGCCGATGGCGTGGTCTACGTACTGGTCGGCAACAACGGCACACCCTATACGCAGGATGGCTGGGGCGCGGAAACCGGTTCCGAATCTGTGCCGAGGCAGGATGGCCGTATGAGCCTGCGCGAAGGTACCAGCGAAGTTATCGCCATTGATATTGCGACGGGCGAAATTCAGTGGATTACCGAGTTCGACACGCTGGCGTATGGTGGAACGACAGTGGTCAACGATCTCGTCTTCACGGCGACGATGGACGGCCGGATTTACGCCTTGCTGCGCGAGGACGGCAGCATCGTTTGGGAATACAACGCGCCGGGGGGCATCATCGCCTGGCCCGCAGTCGCCGGGGATACGTACATCATTCCCGTGGGCATCGGCAGCCGCCCCGTGCTGTTGGCTCTACGGCTCCAGGCCGAGAGCGCAGTCCCAACGCCGGACCAGCAGCGGACACCAGTGGCGACAGAGGCGAACTAGCCGACGTTCCTATCTGAAAGGTGGTAATCGAGCTTTAAAACGGTCTTCTGATGAGTAAGCACATCGCTTCTAAACAAATTCCCACCGGCACGTACACGGTGGGAATTTGTTGATTTAAGGGCTGGGGAAGACAAATGATAATGATACGTTTCTACCACCCGCGCTGGGCAATGCGGTCGGCTTCCGCCATGCCCGACGTGCTGATTCCGACCAACGTAATGCCAGGCAATATTTATCGACTGCAAAGTCCTGTCGCATTGAGATCAGGCAAGTGCTCAATTTGAGAAAAGGACTATCAAATGTTAACAAATCCAGCTTATGTTGATTGGGGACACGGACTCCCTTCCAACAAAAAAGTTTCAACAACGATGTCATCGCCATCAAGGATGGCGCCGCACCGCCCAAAATGCTTCGTAAGCTGTTCCTCAAGTCGGATAAGAAACGAAGACTCGTATCCCGGCATGTATGCCAGCCAGATACGCTGATGAATTGACGCTAAATTGACAACGTAATCGACGCTCTGTTGAAGATGGTCGAGGTTCTCTTCATAGGGCAACGTGAACTGGTCTACCTGCACACCTTCGAAATAGAATGCAGCAATCGTGTCGTTTTTGTGGCGCATCCAGGGGGAATAATGTTCAGGAACGGCATAGATAATGAGATCGGCAGGCTCCACCTGGCTGCGTAACACGCTCGCAACCCGGTGTAAGGGATAGACAACACTTTCGGGCATGACCCACCCGGCCCGTACCAGAGTATGCGGCCAATAACTGCCGAACAAGCCTATAAGAAGCCATGCGGCAAGTAGTAATTTCCCGACGATACGGCGTATCGGCGATACTGCCTTGATCAGATTCTCGATAGCGAGAGCCACAAATAATGCGAAAAACGGATATAGGACTAACGTATAACGGAGACGGCCTCCATGAATCACATGCACAAGCTGGTTGACAGCGACAATAAGCGCAAACAATACGCCCGCGATAATCAGGATTGTGCTGAACCGAGGGTACTTACGGACTGATTTTATGCTGTCGGCGAAGCCGGCAAGGGTTGTTAGCAGGAGCGGCCAACTTCCATACGCGAAGATAACCCCTGTTAAGCCAATAAGAGGCAAAGCGCTTAATGCCCGGGCGTGTAATTCCTCCGTTGTCTGGGCGCGGTCCAGGCCGGATGCCAGCACGCTGAGCCAGGGAGTAAAGGCGAGAAGCGCCAGCAGCAGCAGGCTCAGAATGTGTTGCCACCGGCTGCCACGTCGTGCCATGAAAACGTGAAAAATCAGAAATGCGACAACGACAAGACCCGCCATGTAGTGACTGTAAAGAAGGGCGACACCGCTCAGAAAAAAAGTGGCGTTCGTAAAGGGCCGGCGATGTTCAGTCAGACTTAAGTAGCTGCCTAGAAATACGACGGTCAGGCTCATGACGGGCGCGTACATCCGTACTTCATGCAGATAGTAAATGAACATCGGCGATGTGCCGAGAATCAAAGCCCCGTAAAGGCCGGCGTTTGGCGACAGATATCTTGCGCCAACCCGATACAGGAGCGGAACTGCCAGCACCCCTCCCAAAAGCGCAAAACCGCGCAGGGCAATAATCGAAGACCCGGCGATGCGGGTCCATAAGTTAAGACCGATGAAAAAGCCGGGTGCATGCCAGGGGTTTTGCTCGCTTATGCGTTCGATGATCTCTGCTGGTGATCCAGGCCCATACACCCAGGCCGCCGCATCATAGATTGACAGAATCTCATCACTCCACAATGCGTCCCAGTTAAGTCCTCGCGCGCCTAACCAAAAGCAGCTAAGCGAAAGCAGTGCGACTACCCAGAGATGCCACCGGGGTGGCATCTGTCGGGCAGTCGCATTTTGGACATCAACAGACTCAAAAGGACCAATCTGGATCATGACTCCAACGGCGGCGCGCTGCTTTCACTTTCAGGCGCCTCAGGTCGCCGCGGTGCTGGAACCTGTGTGGGCGCAGAGCTGCGCATGACGGCGAATGGGCCAGACGTACAGGCCACCTGACCGCCCTGGAGCGCCTGTACCTGCCATGAGAACTGATAGCCGTCACCGATTGCTGCCTGACTGGCATCCCCAACAACGCTCGTGCTTGGCGCAGTGACTTGATAGCCACCCGCAACTGCGCCGGTCGCATTAAAAATCGTAACCCGGTAACTCTCTGCACCCGCTGCCGGGTCCCAATAAAACACTGTGGAGCCAAACGGGAAGCCGTCGAGTGGTGACGTGGCGCGGAAGGTCGAGCAGTCTACCGATCCCTGAGTATTGGGAACAGGCTGTGACTGCTGCGGCTGTTGGTTTTGCGCCGGTGGCCGCGCCGTTGGTGGGCCAGCGGGGATTGTCACTGCGAGCGGGATTTCGACATCCGGCTCAGTCGGCTCAGCGACGATCAGCGATATCCATGCAGGCTCACCGTTATAGTCGATCAGGAACCAGTCACCGGCCTCGTTTTGGGCGACCACGAGGTATGTTTCGCCCTGGTTGGCAGTGCCGATGATGCCGTAGTTGACTCCGGGGCCGCTGCGTAGATTGCCGGACGACACAGTGACGACCACGTAGACCGGAACGGGCGTCGGCGTGGGCGTCGGTGTTGGCGCGGACTGACGCGCCGGCATTTCGGCTGGATAAAGCTGGCGTGACGGGACGACTTCTCGCCCCTGGCCGCCGCTTTCCCATTCCAGCTTTACCATAGCGCTGCCGCTTTCGTCGCGGTATTCCAGCAGCAGCTTATGAAGCTGCCCCGCCGTGAGCATGATCTGGCTGCTCTGCGGGCTGCCCGGTTGTTCGGTTTCCCAGGCGTCGATCACCAGTTGGTCATCAATATAAAGGCGCGCGCCATCATCCGCTGTCAGATACAGCGTGTAGAGGTCGGAATAAAGCGGCTGGATGAACCCGCGCCAGCGCGCGGAAAACTGGTCGTTCAGGTTCGGGAGCGGCCCGCGTTGGCCCCAGTTGAAGTTGATCGTTCGGTCGATGCGTGACCGCGTTGCGCTGGTGAATGAAATGTCGCGAAAATAGGTTGCGATGAGGCCTATTCCGCCGCCTGCGGGGTAGGGCGTTGTCGTCGCTGCTATCGTCGGTTCAGGGATTGTCTGGTTTTCTGCGGGCGAAGGCGAGGGAGAGGGGGATGGCGACGGAGTCGGCGTGCTTGCGTTCACCACGACGATGTCGCTGGAAACACCCACCGCGCTGACGCTGTTGCCTTCGGCGTCGCTCACTTCCAGACTGGCAAAGTCGAAGCGCGTTGTGCCAGGTGCTATGCCGGTCAATGTCAGCGTAAACAGTTCGCCGGAGCCGGTTGTGGGGGTTGTGCCCAGTGCCGTCGCTGACAACCGCGCCCGCCCGGCTTCCATGTCCACCATGTTTTCAACCATAAATGCCTGGCCTAAGAACGGCCCAAGGGTGATCTGGTCCACGCGAATAATAGCCGGGTCAAACGCCAACTCCATTGCAAAGGCGCTGCAGCTTTCAGCGTTGCAGCGAATTTCCACGTCGAGTGTCTGCGACTCCTGCGCTTCCACCCTGAGACTCGGAATAACAACGATGGTCACATCCTGGGCGACAGCGAACTGCCCCAACAGAAAAAACGCTGCCACAAGCAACCCCAACGAGGCAAACCGCCATCGATAGGTGATGTTACTCATAGCAGTCTGAAAACGTACTTCTTTGCGGCGATTACTCAAAACAAACATCACATGCGCACCTTTGGTTATAAGAATGCTAGAACTCAGCTCTGGCAGGCATTGGCCTGGGTATCGGGGGGGTAAGCGTCACGGTTTCGGGTTCATCGGTCACCGCATGAGGGGTTCGAGATGGTTTTGGCGTCTCGGACTCGTCCGGCACGGGAGTGGCAGACATCGTGGCTTTCGGTGTCCAGGCGGGTGTCGGCGAAAGCGTCGCGGTCATTACTTTGGTTGGCCGTGAGGTTGGCGAAGGCGTGGCCGTTGGGCTTGCTGTAGGTGTTGCCGTTTCTGTTACTGTCGCGGTCGCAGTCACAGTTGCCGTCGCGGTTGCGGTTGCAGTTGCCGTGGCTGTAGCGGTTGCCGAAGGCGTGGGGGGAATGACGATGAACCCGGCCTCGCTATCACTCTCGGCGGTCTGGAGGCTCAGGTCATCTGTTGCTTCCAGGGTTACAGTTGTCTGCGGGGTCTGCACGGCCTCAGATAACCCCGGTTGCCCATTCAACAGGGCAACCGCGCCCACGCCGAGCGCGAGAGTTATGGCTGCACCAATACCCAGGGGCCATAGAGATATGGGGCGTTTGCCGATGCGTAAAACGACAACCGTGATATTATCTGGCCCGCCTCGTTTCCGTGCCAGCGCGATCAAGCGCCGCGCCGCGCTCTGTGCCCGGCGGCGACTGACGATTTGCAGCATCTCATGAGGCTCGACGACGCTCCAAAGGCCATCCGTACAGATGACGAACACGTCGTTTCGTTGGTAGGGCGTGCGGTGCAGGCCCGGTTCTAGCATGTCTGCCTGACCGATGTAAGCCGTGATCTTGCTGCTGCGATCCTGCCGCGCTTCCTGGTCGGTGATCGCACCGCGTTCCATTTGCTCGGCGGTAACGCTGTGGTCACGCGTCAGCGGTTCGACCAGCGACTCGCGCATGCGGTAGACGCGGCTGTCGCCGATATTGAAGACCAACGCCTCACCCGCCTGTGTCAGGATGACACCAGCAGCGGTCGTGCCAATCGCCGGCAGGTCCATGGTGTCGGCCTGCTGGCGTACAAACGCATTCGCTTCCTCGAGCGATAAAAGCAGTCGTCGAACGACATCGCCGTCTGCCGACCGGGAATAAAATGTCCGCGTCATCATCTCGACAGCCGACTTGCTGGCGATATCGCCGCCGCCCATGCCGCCTACACCGTCTGCGACTACAAAGAACATGCCGCGCTGGTTTTCGGGCCGGTCTGGTGGCGGCACGAGAATCTTAAAATAATCCTCATTTCGAGTGCGCTTTAACCCAATGTCGGTTTGCCCGGAGACATCGACATCAGGTGGATAGGCGGCCTGGCCTGTCATCTAGCGGTTCTCTTTGGGTGCGTCGATTTGGAAGCGCAGCGTCGTACCCGTACCCAACAGGATAAGCGCACCGGACTCCAGCAGCACGGGCGTATGTGCCGGTAACATGCGACCATTGAGGGTCGTTCCATGGGTACTGCCCAGGTCGGTCACGTAAAAAGCGCCGTTCTCGTACGTAATGACGAGATGCTCTCGTGAGATATTGTCGTCATGCTCGAAAGTAAGGTCTTGCTTCGTCTTGCCGGAGCGACCAATGCGGAAAGGTTGGTGGCTGAAACGTACAACCGCGTTTGCACGGGCCGTGTCGACCGACTGGACGACGCTGAGCGAGGCTTCGGGCACAGGCTCGCGCCGAATGGGGTTGGTGACATTCGGGTCCATGCGTCGAACGGGGTTGGTCTTCGACGGATCGTCCGTATCTGTATATTCGCCCGCCGTTTTCGCCTCGCCGATCAGACTATCCATGTCGGTCGAAGTGCTGGTTTCATCCCAGATACCGGCACTGGTTTTCTTTTTCGGTCGCGCAATCAACAAAAGCAGGCCGATAAGCACGACCAGTATGACCGCGACGACCGGCAGGATCGTGGCGGCATTTTCCGTAAACCAGATGCGCGAAGGAAATTCAGGCGGTGTCGGCGTCGGCGTCGCGGTCGGCTCTGGCGTGGGGGTCGGTGGCCGGTAAATACCGCGCAGCGACTGTTCCGACAGGACGACCTGATTCGCGCCCAGCGCGCGCAGCGTCAGGGTATAGTCGCCGGCTTCCAGTTCAGAGAGCGGGATGCGAACGCTATCATAAGGCGGCGCGTCAAAGAGATACGCATTTGTTTTAAAACCCGTCTCATTGTTGACGATTTCCAGCTCGAATTGCTCAACAAGAGACTCGTTGGTTAGCTCAATTTCGATGACTAACTCATTGGTGTTGCTGTCTTGTTCAATTGACGGGCGCATCTCTACGGTGTCGGGAGACGGCAACACCGGGTCATAAGTTACCCGCTCGGTGTCCTGGCCTGTCGTCTCGCCGTTCGCGCCTTTGGCAATCACGACGATGTGGTAGTCGCCCGGTTCGAGCGCACCCGGTTCGAGCGCCAGCGTTATAACATCCGCAACTTCAAATTCGCGGGATTCTTCCAGCAGGCCGGTGCGCGCATTGACGATACGCGTTTCCAGCCGGCTCATGCTGGTCGCTTCGGCCAGCAGCAGGCTCACCTGAAATGCGTTGTTATCGGCATCGAACGAAATGCCATCAATGGCGACGCCCGGCGCCGGGGTTGAGGTTGGCGTTGGCGTAACGGCCGTTTCATCTGCTTCCGGTGTGGGGGTGGTCGGTGCGTAGACAAACGAGACAGCGTCTGATCGGTCGAGCGTGCGCCCATTCTGATCAACGATGGTTGCAGTCACTGTATATTGGCCGCGAGGCAGGTTGCTGACCGGCAGAGAAATGGGGCTGTTTACCGGGGCGTCCAGTCGGAACTCGCCCTGAAGCAGGTTGGTGCGGGAGTCTTTTAGCTCGAAGCGGTATTGGGAAATGCGGCTGGCATTATCGACCTCGAAGGAAACGATGAGGTTTTCACCGCTCGCGTCCAGCCGCAGCGCGCCCAGCTCTATGGTGACGGACTCGTCAGCCACGGCCGGCGCTTCCACTGGGGTGGGGGTGGCCTGGGTATAGGTGCGGGGCGATAAGAGCGTCGTTACCGCCGGTTGTGGAAACGCGCCATCCTGAAGCGTGACCAACAAGGTCGCGGTGCGCCGTCCCTGGCGTGGATAGATGGACGCAGACGCCATCCACTGGCTGTTAATCGCCGTAATGACCCGGTTGAACAGGTCTCCCAGATCGGCCTGATTGCCGATAGCTGCAACGCCGCCGGTAGACGAAGCCAGGTTGCGTAGGTCCGTTTCGTTAATCGGGTTACTCGCGCTGCCACGCAGACCGATGACATGTACTGGAACGCGGAGAGCCGGGGTGACAGCCAGATCGACGACTTCATCATACCGGCGGGAGCTGCATACGGTTCCCGCCGCCGTTTCATCGCGCCCGTCGGTCATGACGATCACAGCGCGCCGGCCCAGCGGAAGGTCGTCCATCCGCTCGACCGCCTGGTAAACCGCGTCATACAGACAGGTGCCGCGCTGGTCGATAGGGCGAACCTCGTTAATGGCGCGAATGACTTGGTCGGTGTTGTCGGTGAAGTCTTGCAGTACCCGTGTTTGTTCGTTGAACTCGATCACCGCGAACTCGGCCTGGTTGGGCGCGCCGCGTACAGCCGCTGCCGCTGCCTGCTGCATCGCCGGAAGCGCGCCGATCATACTCCCGCTCGCATCCAGCACGAGCGCGATGTAAAACGGCGTCTGCGGCTGGCTGATGCTGGCAGTGGTGATCGTGCCATCATCGAGCACAATCGAGGCTTCGCGGACAATGGAACGCGGCGCGACCCGACCATCGTTGTCCAACAGATTAAAATAGATGTCGACTTGAAGGTGGTCTTGTGCGTCCGTTGCTTCAGCGTAATTGATAAAAATGAGATCGGCGCTTTGAGCGAGGAGCGGGGCCGGGATAATACCCAGTAAGGTTAGCGCGAGGCAGAGAATAAACAGGACTAAACGGGAAGCCATAAGCAGCCTTTATGCAAAACAAAGCGCCTCTTGTCCGACGGACAGAGACGGTACTTTCCAAATGATGAGCACGTCAACGTATGGGCCGCCGGCTCAACTTCAAAATGCCGGCAAAAGAGCGTTTTTGGATGCTCTTTTGCCGGCTTCTGCAATCCGAAAAACTTAATCGCCCAGCAGGGTTGCGCCCTGTGCGTTGAGTTCGCGAACGCGGGCTGCCATCGATTTGAGGTCGTTGCCCTGCTCAACAATTTCGTCGCTCAGCACCTGCATTTGCTGGAACAAATACTCCATACGGCTGAAGAAGCTCTGCGCCGCCGAACCCTCGAAGCTGCCGTTCAGGCTGCTGACCTGGTTCCGCATCCGGGTCATTGCGTCACGGGTTTGCTCGCCACAAGAATTAAACTCACCGCCCGCGGCATCCAGGGCGCTTGCATCTGCACGAAGAATTTCCCCGCTTGCCATTAGGAACTCCCAACTCAGCACAAAGGCCGGTTAAATAATTACGTCAATAACATGATATAAGAAATAACTAACAGAAGCAACGAAAATGCGTAAAGCTTTTAGCGAATCGATAGGGCCAGAAAGAGCAGAAAGACGAGCAGCAACACGATAGCAAGAAGTATGGAACCGATTACCACACGTCTCTGGATGTGAAAGCCTCGCGGCCTCTCTGGCTCGACAACGCCAAATACAGGCAAAAGATGCTGTACCCAGCGTCGGACACTGCGCGGGCGTTGGTCTGGCGCTTTCCGCATCCCCTGTTCCACAACGTGCGAGACAACGCCTGATATTTCTGGCCGCCGCTGCCTGAGCGGTCGTGGCGTATGGCTCAATATCTGGTCTTTCACAACCTCCTCTTCGTAAGGTGTGTGCGGAAAAGCCGGTTCACCGACCAGCATTTCATACATCAAGAGCGCCAGCTTATAGACGTCGGCTGCAGGGGTGCAGCGTTCCTGCCGCAGTTCCTCTGGGGCCAGATAAGCCATGTGTGTAGCATTAAGCGTACGGATTGGGCTTTTCGTCAGTGGGCGACATGCCCGGCTGAAGTCGACGAGCAGCGGGCGTGAGACGCCATGCGCGTCTGTGCGAACGAGAATGGTATCCGGGCTAAGACTTAAGAGCAGCAGGTTGCTTCGCCTGTGCAGGACTGCAATCGCTTCCGCGACACTAAGCACGAATTGCCCGGTAAACTGGGACGCTTGCTGGGCGTTATGCATTAAGGAGCGGCGCAGCAGCGCGCCATCGAAATCCTCAAACAGGCAGAAATAGTGCGTTTCAGACTGCACGGTGAGCTTCCCGTGCGCTTGTTTATGCCCATCTGAAATAGCGACCAACCGGGGTATTGCCGGGTGTGCTTCCGCTTTGGCGACGATCTTCGCTTCCTGTTTGAGCGTGTCTTCCTGCCCCCGGTGGGCGATTTTAAGCAGTACGGTCTGTTTTCCGCGCCGTGCCCGGTAGACGGCAGATGCCGGCAGCACCGCCAGCAGCGACAGGATAGTGATGTCTTCAATGGCGTCACCCGGATCATAAATGCGTGATAATGTATCGGGTGGGCAGCGTGTACTCGAATTTTGACACCAGGTGGTGCCTCGTTGTGCGACCACACCGCAACGCGTACAGACGACTTTCATGAATTATGGGTCCCAGTTATCACGAGGTTCAGCAAAATGCTAAGATGATAATGATTTGTCCAACTATAATGCGTTAGAATGAACTTAAATTACAATCGAACGGGTTTTTGCGAAACTGTCAGGTTACTGAATGTCGCGTTACTTTAATCGCCCCCCACGTATTCAACCCCATCTGCCAGCCGGTGAAATACGGATTCCCAGCCCGCCATCGCTAACAGGCGCAGGCCGCTCGATGCTGCTTGCGGTTTTGCTGCCGCTGGTCACGATTGTGGGCTACGCTGTCGTCACCGCGATGCGCGGCAGCTTGCTGCTAATTCTCCCACTTGCTATCGCCTCGGTGGTCACGTCGGTCGGAAGTTACCTTAGCTACAAAAGTAACCGTGACCGCGAAGAGGGGAAACAGAACGCCTATAAGCATCATCTTACGGAACTGCGCGACCAGATGCTTAAGGCGCACGAGGCGCAGCGTGACTTTTACCGCCATAACCTGCCCGACCCGGCAATCGCCCTTCAGTGGGCGAAGAAAAATCACGCCCGACTCTGGGAACGGCGTGTGACGGATGCGGACTTTGGCGCCATGCGCCTGGGCATGGGCCGCCGTCCATCGACTGTACAACTTTCGGCGCCGAACAGCGATTCGTTCGATGCGCCGCTGTTGCCTGCCGCGCTCAAACTCGTCGAAGAATTTGTTTACGTACAGGATGTGCCGGTTGATCTCTCGCTCTTAGAGACCAATGCCGTTGGCGTCGTATCCAAAGACCCGGCCCTGGGTGCTTCATTCACACGCGCGCTCCTGGTTCACCTGGCAGCGCTTCACGCTCCGTCGGAGCTGCGGCTCCACATTGTGTCTGCGCCTGAAGCGCGTAACCAGTGGCACTGGGCGCGTTACCTGCCGCACTGCAACGTTGGCAGCAGCGTTCAGGGCGACCAGTTGTGTTTCGACACGGCGACCCTGACTGAATTCTGGGATCGCATTCAGACCGAGCTGGAGCGCAGAGAATCGCGCGTGGCAGCCGGCGGCGATGGGGAACCAGGGTTTCGTGTGCCACTGCACGTGGTCGTCGTGGACATGAGCGGCCATGCCAGTGCTGCCCGGCCCACTGAAAACCTGATGGCGGAGACGACCGTCTCACTCCTGTTGAATCGCGGCCGTCAGCTTGGCGCGGCGCTGATCTTCCTGGAACGCGAGCAAGACCGGCTGCCGGGTGAGTGCCAGGCGGTGATCGAAGTCGAAAGAAGCGGGGAAAATGCTTTCTTTCGCTGCGCCCATACCGGCGTCAATGGCCCGCGCCGGGACGGCAGGGCAGACTTGGTGGACGCGGCGCAGGCCGAACGCGACTTTGCTGTCCATCTTGCGCCCCTGGTCATGCGAACGACGCATGGCGCCGACCTGCCAATTACGGTGGGTTTCCTTGACCTGTACCTGTCTGAACGCATCAGCGAGGCCATGATCCTGGAGCGATGGCGTCAGAGTCGGGAACAGGTCGACGGCTTTCTGTCGGTTCCAATTGGCATTACAACCGGCGGCAAACAGCGCGAGATTGTTTTCCATTCCGACGGCGATGGCATTCACGGCATGGTCGCCGGGACGACCGGCTCCGGCAAGTCGGAATTGCTGCTGACGCTGATTGTTGGGCTGGCGCTGCGATACGATCCCAGCATCGTGAATTTTGCGCTGGTGGACTTCAAAGGCGGCACTGCGTTCGAGGCGCTACGAGCGCTGCCACATACCGTCGATGTCATCACCAATTTACAGGGGAACCTGGGGACACGCGCCTTTACCGCCATTCGCGCCGAGCTTAACCGGCGGCAGGTGACGATCAAAGAGGCAGGCGTCACGGATATCTACGAATACCAGCGGCGTGGAGACCACCTGCGGAAACCGCTGCCGCACCTATTCGTCATTATTGATGAATTCGCGGACATGATTAAGCAGCGACCAGAATTTCGCGCGCCGCTCGAAAGCATCGCCATGCTCGGTCGCTCGCTTGGCGTCAGCCTGATTCTGGCGGCGCAGCGGCCTGGTGGCGTCGTCAGCGACCAGATTTTGGCGAACGTCAAGCTGCGTATTTGCCTGCGCGTCGAAGGGCTGGACGAGAGCCGTGACATGATCGGACGCGCAGACGCCGCATTCCTGCAATCGATTCCAGGGCGCGCCTATCTTAAGACCAGCAAGGAAAAAGTTGAGCTGGTTCAGGTCGCGCATATGGCAGGTACAGCGGCAGCGCTGCGCACCTCCGGCGCCCAGCCTGCCGGCAGTACCCACGCCGGCCTAACCGAAGCGGATGCGGGCGCTGAACCGCGCGAAGAAAAGCTCTCGACGGCGCTGGTAGGGTTCATGAACCGGCTGCAACGCGAACACTCGGATACCATCCGACGCCAGCCGAAGCCCTGGCCCGACCCGCTGCCAGAAAAAGACCTGTCCCTGGCCGAACTCGACGCTGTGTATCATGGCTGGCTAGACGGTAAGCGGCATTGGCCGGGCGCGTTCTCAAGCGGCCATGCGATGCAGACGATTGTCGGCCTGCTGGACAATCCGGTCGCGGCCCAGCAGTCGTCGCTGATACTCGACTTCAACGCCGGTCACGTGGTGCTGTTTAGCGCGCCGGGATGGGGGAAAACGACTTTCCTGCAAACGGTGATCGCGGGTCTGATCGCGCATCACTCGCCGGAAGAACTGCATTTGTACCTGCTGGACTGTGGCGGTCGCGGCCTCGAAATCTTTGATGGGCTGCCGCACCTGGGGGCGTTCATTACTTCTGCGGAGACGGAGCGTGTCCAGCGCCTGTTCCGCCGCCTTCTCGACGTGCTGGAACAGCGCAAGGTCATCTTCAGTCAGCGTAAAGTTGGCAACCTGGAAGATTATCATGAGCAGTACCCAGAGGAGGCGCTGCCGGCGATTCTGCTCGTTATCGATAACCTTGCCGAGCTGCGCGCGGCGCTGCCCAACGAGCTGGACCGGCTGATATCGCTCGCGCGCGAAGGCCGCGCTTACGGCATTCACGTCGTCATGACTGCGGACCAGATGACGACGGTGCCGGCTGTCCTCTACAGCCTGTTCACCGAACGGCTGGCGCTGCGCCTGGCCGACAGTTCCGAATACGCGGGCATCGTCGGGCGTTCCATTCCCGACGCCGCCGATATTCCAGGACGCGGCTACATTCGCCGGCAGCGCGCAACGCTCGAATTTCAGGTTGCGACGCCAAGCCCCACCCCGGAAGGTCTTTCGCAGCTCGTCAGCGCCATGCGCGAACATTTTACCGGTGCGCCGGCGCCGAAAATCGAAATCCTGCGTCCGGTCATCTCGGCTCAGAGTTTGCTCAACGGAACGCTACCCGCCGATAGCGGGATTCCGGTGGGCATGGACGACCGCGACCTGAAACCAGTCTACATCGACCTACAGAGACGTGGCCCCCACTTGATTGTCGTCGGCCCGCCACTCTCCGGGGCGACAACCACCCTGCACACGATGGTGAGTGTTCTGGCGCGCTGCTATGCGCCACAGGATGCATCGATCATTCTGATCGACTTCCAGCGCCGGTTGTTTGACTACGGCGGCAGTCGCCGGCTGAATGACCTGCCGCACGTTCTGGAGACGGTGGCGGACTGGATCGCCATCGATGAATTGCTGGAGCGGCTGAAGGCAGAACTGGAATACCGCTCAGCGAACGGTAAGACAGAATCGAAACTCTACATCGTCATCGACAACTACGACGATCTCGCGCAGGAAGCAGCCAGCCACCGTGCGACGCTGAGCCGCTTTGGCGCACTGGTGCGCCAGTATGGCAGCCAGGGCTTACACTGTATCGTTTCGGCATCCCTGAATGTCGTCCGGGGCAACGATGAGTTTATGCGTCACGTGACTGCCTCGCGTTACAGCCTGGCGCTGGACGCCGGTGAAACGGCCGTTGGGCTGGGCGCACGTCTTCGGCCTGGGGTGGGGGAATTTCCTCCTGGCCGTGGTTATCTCATCAAGTCCGGCCATGCAATCCTCATTCAAATGGCGACACCGCAGCAGGAACAAACCACGATGGAAGAGGCGCTGGACCTGTGGGTAGACGAGGTGTGCCGCAATGCTGACACCCGCGCGACCTGGAGCTATCCATCGGAGTAAGGCTTTTCAACGGGTTATTTACATCCGGCCCCGGCTGGATGTTGTAAAGGTACATCAGGACTTATGGATGGTCTGGTTGGGAAGAAACTCGGCAAGTATGAAATCCGCTCGAAGCTAGGCGAAGGCGGTATGGGCGCTGTCTACCGCGCCTATAACCCTGACCTGGAATTCGACGTAGCGATCAAAGTGTTACGGACGGACCTTCAGGACGCCGACATCAACCGCGAGCGTTTTCGCCGTGAAGCCCAGACGGTCGCACGCCTGGAGCATTCCAATATCGTGCCGGTCTACGACTACGGCACCGATGGCGGTTATTCCTACATCGTTATGAAGTATCTGCGCGGCGGCACATTGCAAGATCGCGTGCATCCCGAAAAGCCGCCGCTGACGCTGGGCGAGACAAACGAGTTGCTGAAGCAACTCGCCAGCGCGCTCGACTATGCCCACAGCCAGGGCGTGATTCACCGGGACGTCAAAGCCAGTAATGTCATTTTTGACCTCGAAGGCAAGCCGTACCTGGTCGACTTTGGCCTGGCAAAGCTTGCCGACCAGCCCGGTTTGTCGACGCGTACGGGCCTGGTAATGGGCACAGCCTTTTATATGTCTCCTGAGCAGTGGAATGCGGACCCGCTCACAGCCGCGACCGACCAGTACTCGCTTGGCGTGCTGATTTATCTTCTTGTGACGTCTCGGCTGCCTTTTGTGGGACCCATTCCCAGCCTGATGAAGCAGCACCTTCAGGATTACCCGCAGCCGCCCCATACGGTGTGGCGCTCTTTGTCCCCAACGCTCGGCATCGTGATTAAGCGGGCGATGGATAAGGAGCCTTCCAAACGCTTCAAGACCATAACGCTGTTTGCCCAAAAGTTTGGCGAGTCGGTTGAAGGCAAGGAAGACCTGTCGCCCGGTTCTGCTGTGGAACAAACGAAGCCAGGCTCTGGCAGCCTGTTTCGCCGGTTTGTGACGCCGGCGCTGCTTATTGTGGTTATTCTGCTGCTTGCCGGCGTGCTTGCTGTCCTGGTCAGCTCACTGTCTACACCCGCCGGCGGCGCGGAGGCTCCCACAGCGACCGTTGTAACGCTGACTCCAACCCTCAGTCGTGTCGCGGACGGTGGCGGTGGCGAAACGCCAGGCGCAGACAGCGTCCCGGATTCGCCGCCACGCTCAGGCTTCTTCACGCTGGACGAAACCGAGGAAAGCATCGAGCCGACTAAAGCCGTTCGGATTGTTCTCCCTGTGCCGCCCACCGCCGAAACAAACGACTCCGTCACGCCGACCGACGCCGCTTCTCCTGAGGCCATTGTCACACCTGAGCCTCGGGTCGAGGAACCGACGCCCACCGACGCGCCCCCCGACACGCCAACGGATCGGCCAGCCGATACACCGACGTTTACACCGACTGACGTACCCCCGGATACGCCAACCTACACCCCGACGGCAGAGCCAAGCCCCACGGTCAGCACGCCGACCGCCACAACCGTGCCTTCGGTTGAACCTTCGCCCACTGAGGTTGTGCCGTCGCCAACGCCCACGCTGGAGCCGTCGCCTATACCTGAGCGCACGCCGTGCCAGCGCGCCGACGTGAACGCCAATGGCGAAGTTGACATCTTCGACTTGCGCGCGGTTGCTGCCGCCTATGGCAGCACACAGGCTAACCCGCAGTACCGGGAGAGCCTGGATCCAAATGCGGATGGCAGCATCAACATTTTTGATTTGCGGCAGGTGGCCGCCTACTACGGGCAGATTTGTGAGTGAACCTGCCCGGTTACATGATCGGCCATAGCTGAGCATGGCGATAACGCGTCGCTAGCAGAGGGGATAACGACACATGGGGCTTGCGGAAAATCGATGGTCCCGCCGTTTCATCATTGCGCTCATTATGCTTTCCCTGCTGGGAGGTGGCTCGTCATACGCGCAGGCTGTTACGACACTGAGCATTCCCGCTGTTGAGATGGCGGTTGGCGATACGATAACCGTCGATATCGTGCTGGATTGCGCGGCAGAGAGTTGCAGCGCGTTCGACATCGAGTTGGCCTTTAATCCTGCTGTCGCGCGCGTGGACCTGGTAGAGACTGGCTCTTTTTTCTCTGAGCCTGTCTTTACAGCCAACAACACCATCGACAATCAGATCGGCTCTGTGCGACTGGCGGCGACCGTCGTCGGGAACAGCGCCACCACCGGACGCGGAACATTGGTGCGGCTCACGATGACCGGCCTCGCTGAAGGCAGCTCGCTTCTGTATGTACAGGAACTTGGACTGACCGACTTTTACGGCAACGCCATCCATGTTATAGAAATCAACAACGTTGTCACGGTCACAGCGGTGGCAGCCCCTGCCATCATCAGCCCGTCGCCCAGCCCAACCGCGACCGAAAGCGCTGCTCCCCCCAGCCCGGCAAGCGGAGCGACCACTGAAGGCGTGCTTTTCCTGGAAGATTTCGAAGGCGAGTCGCAAGGGTTTGAGCTGCCCGGTTTTGAAGTTCAACAGGAAAGTGATGGGAACCACGTATACTGCGGGCGCGCTACCAGCACTGCCGCAAGTGGCCTGATTCCGGATTCTCGCGGCGAAAACTACAGTCTTGAAGCGCGGATGCGCATTGCCGAACGCACAGAAGGCAACTGGTGGGTCCAACTGCGCGGGCGTGCAGACCTGGCATGGGCCAGTGGTTACGGGTTCCAGGTCGATAGCGACGGCGCCGAACTCTTTGTCGTCAATGGTTTTCAGCGCAGCCCCCTACACACGCGGGATGCCGAATTCCAGGATGACACCTGGTACAGACTCCGGCTCGATATCGATGAACATATCGTCGGCGGCTATGTCGATAACGACGGCGTGCGGCGTATTCGCAGCACCGTACCCACCGGGGCTGCAGCGATACGCGCGCGGAATGTCGACGTGTGCTTCGACGATATCGCGCTGCGCACAGTGAGGGCTGCCGCAGCCGCCGTTGCCGCCCGATCAACCCCAACCCCTCTATCTGTCGGGAGCGGCGCCGGGCTGTTTGGCGAATACTATCGCGGGATCTCCGGGGGGCCGAGAATACTGGCATTCACTCGCATTGACCCTGATATTCGATTCGACTGGAATGAAGGCAGCCCCATTTCTGGGATCAGCGACTATTTTTCGGTTCAGTGGCGGGGGCAAATCGTGCCCCCCTATACAGCCTCCTATACGTTCTCCGTGGAAGCTGACGATGGGATTCGCCTTTTTATCGACAATGAGCTGATTATCGACCACTGGGAAGACCAGGAAGGACAGCGCCGGGTGGGGCGCATCGATATGGTTGCGGGGCGTCATTACGATATCCGACTGGAATACTACGAGCGTACCGGAAATGCGCGGGTTCGTCTGGAGTGGTCCAGTTCCTATTTCCTGAGGCAGGTGATTCCCAGCACGCACTTGTATCCCGCTGAAGCGCCGCTACCGACCCCAACACCTACACCGACACTTACGACCACGCCAACGGCCTACCCGACTGGAAGCGGCACGGGTTTATTGGGGGAATACCATCGTGGCATCGTCTTTCGTCAGATCGTTACCTCCCGTGTGGATGGCGAGGTCAACTTCGATTGGGGCAGCGGAGGCCCAGTCGACGGCCTAGACGATAATTTTTTGGTCCGCTGGACAGGCCAGATCGAGCCTCTTTATACCGGCCTGCACCGATTTTATGTCACTTCAGACGACGGCATTCGCCTCTATGTTGACGATGAACTGCTGATTGACCACTGGCAGGTGCAAAACCGCGCCATGAATCGCGGCGAAATCCAGCTCGTGGCCGGGCGTCGCTATGACATCCGGCTGGAATACTTCGAGCGCACTGATGCGGCTATGATCCGCCTTGAATGGGCAAACCCATACCTGTCCAGGCAAATCATACCCCGCGAACAGTTGTATCCGGCCGAAGTAATAGAACCTACGGTGCGCCCAACGGCGACGCCCAGGCCGACGGCCTACCCGACTGGAAACGGCACGGGTTTATTGGGTGAATACTATCGTAACTTTGGCTTCAGGCAGTTGGTGACCTCGCGTGTCGATGGCGAGATTATTTTTGATTGGGGCAGCCAGGGGCCAGTTCAGGGGTTAGTCGATAATTTCACGGTCAGATGGACCGGGCAAATCGTGCCGTTGTATACGGGTCCGCACCGATTTCTTGTGACGTCAGACGATGGAGTACGGCTTTATGTTGATGATGAGTTGATCATCGACCGCTGGCAGGAGCAAAACCGCGCAACCAACCGGGGTGATATCGAGCTCGTTGCCGGGCGTCGCTACGATATCCGACTGGAATACTTCGAGCGAACCGACGAAGCCAATATCCGGCTTGATTGGTCAAATCCATACTTACTCAGGCAAGTCATTCCACGCGAACAGTTGTACCCGGCTGAGGCCGTGACTCCCACGCCGCGACCAACGGCGACGCCCAGGCCGACAACCACGCCAATCGCTGCCAGCGTTATCGTCAATGTGCCATCGGGCAACCTGCGTTCGGGACCTGGCACGGATTTTGCACTGGTTGGGTCTGCCAGTAATGGTACGAGTTTTACTGCCGTTGCTCGTACGCAAAATGGAGAATGGTATCAAGTCAGGTTGAGCGATGGTGGAACAGCATGGCTGTCGTCAGGAATCATCAATGTAACCGGGAACACCGGAATGCTGGACGTCGTGAGTATGGGGTCACCAACCCCCAGCGGCACAACCGTCGTCGTGACCATTGTAACTGGAAGTGATGGAACGAATGACGAACCCACGCTGCACCTTCAAGACGGTTTCATGGGCAATACGCTGGTAGCGTTCCCCCTGAATCAACCAAACGATCTGCGGGCCGGCCAGACCAATACTTACGTATTTACCGTGCCTTACGATTTCTGTACCCTTCGAGGCTTTGCAATTCGAAAGCCGGGGACAGACAGTTGGTTCATCTCATCCATTGATGTGAGTATCGATGGTCAGCTAGTGTTTAACGATTATAGTGGTTATGACAGTCAGGATGTGACTGGCGGTGGTTGGGAAGAGACGCGCACGTATCAATCACGCTGTAACTAAACAAGGCTTGATCGGACAATGTACTATGTTAACTGACAGGACCATGCAGCGGTCGATTGTACGACCCGCGCGCAGTGCGCGATTGGTGACCTTGCTGCTAGGCGTGGGAATACTTGTTGTTGCGGTTGGCTCCTCCTTTGCCCAGGCCGTCACGACGCTGACGATTCCCGCCGTTGAGATTGCGGTTGGCGAAACGACGGCTATCGACATCGACCTTAAATGCGCGGTAGAAAGTTGCAGCGCGTTCGATATTGAGCTGGCATTTGACCCGGCGATTGCGCGCGTTGACCGGGCTGAGGTTGGCTCGTTTTTCGCCGAGCAGGTGTTTCCGGCTGAAAACACCGTAGACAACGAAATCGGTATTGTTCAGTTGGCGGCGACCACACTCTCCAATAGCCCGACGACCGGCAGCGGGACGTTGGTACGGCTGACTGTCACCGGCTTGGCCGAAGGAAGCACCTTGCTGTACGTCCGCGAGTTGGGCCTGGCGGATTACGACGGCGACCGAATTGACGTGATCGAGGTCAACAACACGATTACTGTGACTTCAGCGCAGGTCGCCGCGGAAGAGGCGCCGCCAACGCCAAGCCCCACCGCCACAACCGGCGTGTCGCCTTTACCGGCGCCCAGCCCGACCTCCACCGACGTTGCGAGTGACGTGCTCTATTTTGAGGATTTTGAAGACAATCAAACCGACATCCACATGGCCGGCTTCGAGATTGTGCAGGACGCTACCGGCAACCATAACTTCTGCGGCAGAGGCACTGTCGGCGGAACGACAGGCATTCTGCCAATGCCATCGGGTGAAAGCTACAGCGTTACCGCAAAGTTCATGGTGACAGAGCTTCCAGACAGTCCTTGGCGGGTTGAGCTCTATGGTCGTACCGAGGAAATGTGGCTTAGCGGCTATGGGCTGTCCATCACCGCGCACGAAGTGGAAACATTCTCGTCAGGCGTGGTTAGCCGAACGGCGCTGGCCACGACCGCAATCGATATTCAAGCAGGAACCTGGTACACGCTGCGGCTGGATATCGATGGCCGGATGGTCGGCGGCTACATCAACGAGCTCGGTACCAGTACGTTTAGCGAAATGGTGGCGCGGCAGGGTGTGGCAGCGTTACGGGCACGCAATGTTGAAGTCTGCTTCGACAGTCTCCTGGTTCGCGCCACCGAGTCGGCGCCGGAGACCGTTGCCGCGCTGCCCACGCCTACGCCTACGTTTACGCCTGCGCCAGCGGGGGCGGGAACCGGACTGCTGGGAGAATACTATCGGGGTATCTCCTTTGGCGCGCTGGGGCGGCTGGAAATGTCCCAGGTTGATCCATCGATGGACTTCGACTGGGGCGAAAGCGGCCCGGCAGCGGGGATGGTCGATTACTTTTCCATCCGGTGGCGCGGGCAGCTTAATGCACCGTTTACGGAAACCTACACGTTTACGTTGTTAGCCGACGACACAGCACAGCTTTTCATTGACGATCAGCTTCTCATCGGCTGGTCGCCGAATGGTACCAGGCGTACCGGAAGTATGCCGATGGTCGCCGGGCGGCGTTATGACATTCGCCTCGAATACTACGAGCGTACCGAAAGTGCGCGAGTTCGTCTGGAATGGTCGAGTCCAAATATTCCACGCCAGGTTATTCCCACTGCTTACCTGTATCCGGCTGAAGAGAGCGTGCCAGCGGCAACACCCACCTTATTGCCGGCGGCGAATGGGACCGGCTTGCTGGGCGAATATTACCGGGGCATCAACTTTGGCCGCTTCGAAACATCTCGCATTGATCGCGAAGTAATTTTCGATTGGGGCGGCAGCGCGCCAATGAATGGCTTAGGCGATCAGTTTTCCGTCCGGTGGCGCGGCCAGATCGAACCCCGCCTCACGGGGACGCATACCTTCTGGACAACCTCGGATGACGGGGTTCGTCTGTTCGTTGATAACACATTGGTGATTGATTCCTGGGTAGACCAGAGCATGGTCGCCCGTTTAGGGCGTATCGATCTCGTCGCCGGGCGACGTTACGACATTACGCTAGAGTATTACGATTCGGGCGGTGAGGCCGGTGTTATCCTGGATTGGTCGGCGCGTGGCATGCTTCGCAGCACCATTCCCAGCACACAGTTGTACCCGGCGGATGCGCCATTGCCGACAGCGACGCCCCGGCCTACGTCGACCCCGCGCCCGACAGCGACGCCCCAACCCCCGATAGGCTTCCTGGGCGTCATGCTGGAGGCCGATTTTAGCGGTCTGACCAGTTTCGAAACCGCAGGGTTGTGGCGCGTGACTCGTCAGGGTGGCGACACCCAATATTGCACCGAAGTCGGTGACGACTGGTCCTTAGTTTACTTTGGCCGCAACACCTGGGAGAACTACTCTGTGGAAGCGCGAATCCAATTTCAATCAGAGGGTGGCGGTCACGCTGCAATCCTGACACGGCTATTTCAACAAGGAGCAGGTTACAGACACGCCATCAGTTATTTTCCGGGCGCCATCAGTCACTATTTGTACCAGCAAAATGGGGGCCGTGGACTCGGTTCCCTGACCACGGACATTCGCGCCGGCCGGTGGTACACGCTGCGTGCGGAAGTGGATGGCGACAATATTCGAACCTATCTGAACGGTGCGCTCGTGCTGCGAGCAACCGACGATGCGAGACCTCGCGGGACTGCCGCCATCGAAGCTGCACCGGGTACCTCAGTTTGTCTAGACGACCTGATCGTCCGGTCGCTGGACCGAAGTGCAGACCTGGTCGATGGCGCAGCAATAGGTCGTATCACGGCTTCCGCGAACGTGCGCTTCGGCCCCGGCCTGGAGTTTCCGGTGATCGGCGGGGTGCGCGCTACGGATGAGGTCATCATTCTGGACTGGAACGAGGACCGAAGCTGGGCCTTCCTGCGCCAGGATAACGGGTCGGTTCAAGGGTGGGTGTCCGCCGACTTCATCGGGGGAGCCTGAATGGGCGGTTTGGGGCGCACCGCTCCGGTTCTTGCATCAGCATGTCTGGTTTCGGCATTTCGCTGTCATGGGCGAGCTTCAGTCACTTAATCGCAATGGGGGACATCTACATGACCGAGCAACTCCTGCTGCAATTCCCGGCGGGCGAACAAACCGGACAGAGTTTGCAACTGGGCGCGGACACGCTGGACGACGCGCTGCGGCGGCTGGAACGCGCGTTTGCCGAGGTCTGCGCCGCTGCCGAGGGGTCTTACATCGACAGTTTTGCCATCCACTGCGAAAGTCTATTTGCCACGTTTCGCTATATCA
>Ga0351971_1012_pt1 | contig 35700 bp, 21 predicted proteins | sample BONcelFGM3001F11_FD_206746 | JGI IMG/M metagenome (GOLD analysis project Ga0351971, IMG submission 206746) | Enriched cells from coal bed in the Powder River Basin, Montana, United States - BONCAT cells FGM rep2 HSBNCT.FGM.300.1.F11 ...
GTAAAAGGCAGTTCTTCAGAGGAATGGCTGAAAAAAGGTCTGGATTTATATGATAGAGGTCAGTATGAAGAATCAATCAAATGGTTTGATAAGGTGATAGAGATCTCACCGGATTCCATTCCTGCATGGTATAACAGGGGAAAAGCTTTATATGCACTGGAAAAACATGAAGGTTCTATTATATGTTATGATAAAATTCTGAAAATTGATCCTGATTTTGCCCTGGCATGGCATGAAAAAGGTAAGGTTCTGTGTGATCAGGGAAAAACAGAAGATGGTTACAGATGTTATGAAAAATATGATGATTTTTTCAAACATATAGTTATCCCTCCCGGTATGAAAATAAATCATGTAATATATAACAGGCCGGGCGAGGGAGCACAGGGCCCTGCCTGGGGATACCAGAAAGATCCTGAATTAGAAGAACTTTTATCTATATTTAAGAAACCTGTTACGGAAGATAATCAGGAATTTGAAAATATTACCTTCCCGTCTTTTTCCGGGGATAATCGTGAAATACTGTTCCGTCATCTTGCCACAAGCGCAAAATGGCGGCTTTGCAGTGCAGATTATACCTTGACCGCTACAAGGCGATATGTAGTTAATGGAGACTGGACTGATACCTACGGCTATTTCAGCGATTCTACAGATAATATATTCATAGAAACAGCCATGTGGATTGAACATAATATTTCTGTCACCAGAGACTGTGAGGAAAGTACAAACTATGAGAAATCAGGAACTGGTCCCATTACGCTCAGGCTTACGGAAGATAATGGCTTTTACTCATGCCTGCAGCTTGAGTCAGAAAAAACTGCTATAAGAATACTGGAAAGAAGCCCTTACAGAGAGCGCCCTTTAACAAAAATGGCACTGAAACTTATAAAAAAAGAATTAGAAGGACTTTTTTCCTCCAGAACTGTATCAGAGAAAGGTTTCGATCCTTCTCTTATGCCACTCTTTTCCGTAAGAAAAGGGAAACCTGACATGAAACTCCGTACCGGCCTGCAGCCGGGAATTTATCAGGTAGACGCCTTTATAAATCCCGGAGAAAAAGGTTATGTTTATGTGAAAGTATTTGAATCGACAAAAAATATGCCTCTCGAGGCGTCACAGGAAGATATCAAATATGCTTCAATAGAGTATACAGGCTGGTCAGATAATGAAAAAGAACAGTTTTTCTATAACGGTGAAATAACAGTATATGAAGGAGGATGGCATTCTTCATACCCTGCAAGATTTGAACTGTGGTTTCATCCTGACGATACCTCAAAACCAGAAAGAAAATTGATAGAGAAAATATTTATTATTTCAGGATGGGAAAGGTGAACTGCTCCGCTATTTCTATAAATTATATGGTGATTTTTATAAAATATGATATAATAAATAAAAGAGAGACAATATAAAGGTATATAGAATTATGATAAAATTCTGTATTGATTGCGGAGCGAAAAATATTGATGTCAGTAACTTCTGTATTGTCTGCGGAGCTTCTTTAAAGGCTGCATCAGAAAAGAACCCTTCAAAGGCAGGACAGATAACTTCTGATTTTGTTGATTATGATATTACACCACAGCAAAATATGTCCGGCAGACAGAATACAAAAGTTTTGTCCCCTTCCATCACTTCAGTTAAAGACACTCAACCTGTAAATCAAAATCACTCTATAAATATGCCTTATCCACAGACTGCTCAAACTGTAAATCAAAATTACGGCAGAAATATTTCACACCAGCATATAGTGCAACCTGTAAAACAGAATCACAGCAGAAATATTCCCCATCAACAGAATTCGTCTTTTCAGAGACAGAAACAACCTCACTATCAGCCTGGCACTCAATACAGACATATGTCTGCAGCTGAATCGGTACAGGTCAATTTAATTACTACATCAAATCGACCTTCCGGTAATTCATTTTTCAAAAACATACTTTTCCTGATTGTCCTTATAGCAGCAGGTTATATCTGTTATCCATATGTAAAGGATGGCTCAGCTTCCTTATTTTACAAACAGGGTCTCACTTTAATGGAGCTTAAAAAATATGAAGAAGCCACAGGATATTTCGATAAAGCCTTATATATAAAGCCTGAATACTGGCAGGCATGGGACAGTAAAGGCATGACTATGAGAAGATTAAAAAAGCCGAAGGAAGCAATAGAGTGTTTCGATAAAGCTCTGGAAAATAACTCAAAAGATGATATTGCCTTTATGAATAAAGGGCTTTCTTTATGTGATCTGAAAAAATATGATGAAGGAATAAAATGTTATAAAAATGCTCTGAATATTAATCCCAAAAGCTATAAAGCTTTTTATTATATGGGTAATGCAATGGTTCGTCAGAAAAAATACAGGGAAAGTATTTCTTCCTATGACAGTGCTTTAAAGATTAAACCTTCATATAAATATGCCTGGTACGGTAAAGGCTATGTCCTGTGCAAACAGAAAAAATACAGAGAAAGTATAACATATTATAATAAAGCAATAAAGATTGATCCTGAATATGCAGATGCTCTCTATGGGAAAGGCTATGCCCTCTGTAAAGATGGGAAATATAAAGAAGGTCTTACATGTTATAATAAAGTTTTGCTGATTAATTCAGCTTATCCAGGTTTATCTAAAAGTAAAAAAATTGCATGCTACGATTTTGCAGTTAATTTATGTGAAAAAGGCAGTTACGAAGATGGTATTTACTATTATGATAAGGTTCTGGAGATAGATTCTAAATTTATAAATGCCAGAAAGGGAAAAAGGAATGCCCTTTATTCCCTTGGAAACAAACTCTGTTCTGAAGGTAAATATGAACAGGGATTTAACTGTTATGATAAAGCTTTAGAAGTAGATCCTTCTTTTAAAGAGGCAGGACATAAAAAGATAGAAATTCTTCATGGTCTCGGTAATGCTTATTATAACAGGGGAGATTATTCAATGGCAATAAGTTATTATGACAGAATTTTAGCCATTGACAGAAACTATACTCAGGCAGTTGTTAACAGGGCAAATGCCCTCTACTGTATCGGAAATCAAGTAGCTGCCTCAGGGCAATATGCACAGGCAATAGGATATTATGACCAGGCACTGGCAATTAATCCCAATAGCAGTGAGATTTACAGTGCAAAGGAAAGTGCTTTAAGTAATCTACAGAGTCAGAGAAATAGCTATTATAGTTCCGGCACACGTTATAATCAGAATAATAATCAGAGCTATAATTATAATCAAAATAAGACTTATCCCGGTTATAACCAGAGTTATCCTGTTTCTACAAATAATTACTATAATGATAGCCAGGAAAAAATCAAACAGCAGAATGAAGCACTGAAAAATAAATATAAACAGGAACAGCAGGACAGAATTCAACAGCAGAATCAGCAGATAATAAATAACGGTTATCCATCATCTTATACGGATAAATAATATATCGTGATGCGTAATGCGTGATGCGTGAGGTTTTTACGCGTCACGCGTCACGACAACAATAAAGTGAGGTGATATTTGATGAACAAAAGATCAAAATTTTTACTATGTTTTATGGTTATTATGGTTTTAATAAGTATGGCTTTATTTTTCGCAGGATGTGATGACGGTGACGGCGATGAGCCTCCTGAAAGCCTGTTGAAAATGCTTTTCAATGTCTTTCTCATTTCAACCTTTATTTTTTCAGGAACTTCAATTTTTAACGGTAGAAATTCGAAAAATGGTTCTCTTAAATAATTTAAAAATTGTGGAGAAGAGATAAAAACCTCTTCTCCACTCATGCATTATCGCCCTAACTCAGAAGTCCCAGAACTGCCTGCTGTGACTGATTGGCCTGAGTCAGCATTTCAAGAGATGCCTGCTGTCTTACCTGATTTATTGTCAATATATTTAGAAGATTTTTATATATTTATACAAATTTTTTTAAGCAGTATCTCCCTCCTGGGCAAGAGCTCTTTCAAGGTTCATCTTATAGGTTTCACTGTTTGAAATATTTACGTCCAGACGATTCTGAAGTGAACCTATTCTGGAACGTTCATCGGAAACCCTGTTCAGAGCATTATCAAGCATGGTCACACTGTTTTTCGCCGCAAGAGAAGAAGACACATCAAGACCGGTAATTCTCAGGCCATAGGAACTCATGTCATTTACGCCTGTAGATATTTCTTCTCCTCCGTTTACTCCAATCTGGAAAGTAAGGCTCTTATCGACAGAAGAGCACTAGAACATTGATACCACTGGCTATTGCTTTCATAATAATATACATTAGAACCCAGAAAACTATTAAACGGAATTTATCAATTATTACTCTGCTATTTTTACAACAAAAATATTATTTTCATAAAAAATTTCTGTTCCGAAAGGAGAAGAAAGACTCTTCAATCTTTCTATCATAGAACGGCTTAGTTCTTCAGAAGCAGGCACAGGTCTTCCTCTTTTTGTTCTTCCCTTTTTAAATCCCAGGGACACAGGATAAAGTCTGATTTCCTTCAACTGTTTTTTTCCGTCAAATACAGGGAGAGCAATTACAGTCTCCCAGTTTTCAGGTTTATTGCAGTTATTATATCTGTCCGTATTGAATATATCAGACGGCAGCGAGTCTGAAGAGAGGTTATACCTTTCATATAAATCATCGGGAAGATATTTTATCGTATCTATCTGGAATATAAAATTACCGAGACCATAAAAAATCGGTTTCTTTTTATATATTTCAATACCTTTCAACAAATGAGCGCCATGACTGAAGAATATATCTGCTCCTCCATCAATCGCTTCTCTTGCAACAGTCTGAACAAAAGCGGCAGGCATTGCATAGTTGTCAGCCATACCTTCATGGCTGTGAAGAGAAAAAATAACCCAGTCGGCCTGATTTCGAGCTTCTTTAATTGATTTTTTTATCTCTTCAAGGTCATTTCTGTCCGGTTCTGTAATTATCTGACATTTATCTCCTTTTTCAAACCGGAGGTTCAGAAAAGAAAGACTCTGTTCATCTATATTATGAGAAAGTTTCAGGTCAAAAACCATTTTATATAAATTCATAAAAGTCTGATTGTCCACTATGTATCTGGTACTGTATCTCAGAGGATTAACACCGGGCCTTCCTTTCATATCGGCCCTCTGGTGTCCTGCCGCAGAAGAACGGGGGAAGGTGGAAGTACAGGAGATCAATCCAACCCTGCCTTTTTTTGTATCAAGATAAACAGGAGAACGGGCCAGGGCAAGATTTTCTCCCACTCCTCCATAGACAAGTCCTTCTTTTTTCAGGGCTTCATCAGTGGCTTTCACACCTTCATAGCCGTAATCAAGAGCATGATTATTGGCACGGCATAACATGTCAAACCCGGCCCATGTAAGCTCTCCGGCAAGTTCCGGTTCACCTGTCACATAAGTACCTCCGCTCTGGGCAGAGGGATAACCTTCGTAATTATGAAATAATCCCTCAAAATTCGTAACTGCCACATCAGAAGAACGAATAATATTTATCATGTCCATATAGGCCGGTTCATCGAAAACAGATATTTTCATTGTAATTATGGAATCACCTGTAAGGGCAAAACTCATAGTTTCTTCCGGTTTATCTTCTTTCCCGTAAGAAGGGGAAATAAATAAAAGAAATATTATAAAAAGAAATAAATTTTTCATAGCTCCTCCTGCCATAAAGGCGAAATACATCCTTTTTCTCTTACAAATCTGTTCCAGAATTCTTCAAAGGATATACCTGTAAAATGTTCAAGTTCTTCTTTAAAAGGGAATGAACCTTTAAAATTACCATATTTGTTATAAGCATAACACATAAACTCTTCCATAGTTTTTCCGGTTTTTTTCTTCATTTCCATTTCAAGCATTTTAAAGACAAGAGGTGATTTACAGTAATGGAAAAACTCCATAGCTTCTTTATCTTTCACTTCATGTTCTCTCTCAAGGGGATGATCCCACCCGGGATGGGCCTCCATAGTTTTCAAATATCTTTCATACAGTTCATTCCATCTTTTTCCTTCTTCTCCAATACCTGCAGCTACAGTGGCTTTTTCTTCCATATATACGGACCATCCTTCAATAACCCATTCGTCTTTTATGCTTTTCAGTATCATACCTGTCGGCTCATATCTATTCAGGCCATGACTCAATCTGTGAGAAAAATATTCCCAGTTTCTGTCCGTATCTTCCGGCATTTCATAACACTGGCCGTTTGACCAGAGTCCCGTAAATACCCGTTTCCCGTCGTCAGATTTCGGTGTCCAGCAGACAATATAAGGATAGGACGGGTCGAAATTGAAGGTTTTATAGAAATATTCATAGAAACTGAAAGTTTTTTCAGTAATCTCTTTTTTATGTTCTTCAGGCCAGGGCGAAAAACTATAGACACAGACATCGGTATGACCGAAGGTCTTTTTTATTCCCGTAAAAGGGCCGAAAGCCATAAATGATTTTTCAAGTGATTCACATACAGGAGTTTTCCATGAAGCATCAGGATAATAAGTATCTCCGTCTTTTCTACAGGGAGTTACAATATTCCACCCAGAAGGGATGTTAAATGTTATTGCTGCAGTTTTAATGGCTTCATTATCGGGTAAAATAAATATTCTCCCGTCAAAACTCGCAAAGTCTTTAGAAATATTTCCCTGTCTGCCATGACGTCCCATACCTCCGGGTTTTACACTGTATTCAATATAAAGTTTTTTATAAGTCAGCCATTTTAAATAATATTTATTATCATGTTTTTCATAATCTATTTTTTCTTTTTCTTCGTTATAAAATACAAGGTCTTCAATTTGAAATTCTTCATCCATGCCGACCTGTTTGAAAGAAAATGGATTTTCGCTTCCTGGTCGGAACAGGATTGACACAGAAGCTTCAGAAGTTTCAGGTTTCGTTAAATCAATATGTATTTCAAGAGAAGAAGGAACTGTTTCATAAGCTTTTGCCATATGAAGTGAGAGAAACAAAATAATTATTATAGTGAAAATTTTTATCATAATCTCCCCTTTGAGTCGTCACGCGTCACGCGTTACGCGTGACGCGTGACGAACATTAATTACGGAACAATACTGTTATTCCGGAAAAATTCTTCTTTCGGGCTGATCGTTAACTTCCTTAATATTCCTTATATAATCTGCCACTATATCTCTGACAATATCTCCTTCACTCAGAATTTTTCCTTTTGTAAAGGTACTGTAATTTTCCCCTCCGCCGGCGAGGAAACCGGTGGTGGCAATTTTATATACTGTACTGTCCGAAAGAGCTTTACCGTTAATGGTAATAGTCTTAATTTTTTTTCCGTCGGGGTTATTTCTCTTATAGGTAATGTTCATACCTGAAAACTGAAGAATATAGCCGTTAATGAGAGACTGTTCCACAATTTCTCTGATCTGTTTCCCTGTAAGTTCAAGGACTACCATGTTAAAATCATATGGTATTACATTATAAAGTTCTCCGTAGCTTATATCACCTTTAAAGAGATATTTCCTCAGATGACTGTTTTCATAAAAGGCCGCATCTGCTCCCGATTTTTTCAGCATTGCCTCTGTAACAAGATAACCCATAGGCGATACAGTATATTTTCTTTTCGTTATATGAATAATTCTACCTGCTTTTCCCAGTATTTCACTATATTTTGAAGGAACAGTCTTTTCAAAACCGTCTATAAGTTTCCTTATCTGTTCATCTTCTTTTTTCACAAGACTGGGAGATATTAAATGAAGGTTATACACATAATTCATTTTTGTGAATTTTTTCTGGAAACCGAGTTTCATTTCACTCAGGAATCTTCCCTTGGTTCCACCTTCAAGGAGAAGTATATTATCTGCCTTAAAAGGTTCCTCTGTTACGGAAAAAGCCTGTCCTCCGCCGCAGAATAACAGACATGGCTTTTTTCTGGCTCCAGGCAGTATGTTTTGAAAATCATTGGCAAGTAAAATATTATCGGCAAATTTTTGATTTGTCATAATTATGATTACATCGGCCTCTGCTTCTACTTTACTGTAGTAATTAAGCAGAGTTCCCTTTAAATCCCTGATGGCTATACCGTCAAGTGATGTTTTTGATACAAGAGAAGGAATATCCGGGTTAACAAATCCGATAATACCTACTTTAACACCTTCGAATGGTATTACTGCATAAGGTTTAAGGCCTGGCAACAGATTATCTGTCCCCTGAAGCAGGACATTGGCTCCGAGGACAGGAAATTTTGCTCTTCCGATTAATTTTACAAGATTTTCCTTACCTGTCATAAAATCCTCTTCTCCGAGAACAGAGGCACTTACACCTGCTATATTAAGGCAGTCTATGACAGATTCTCCACCTGTACTTTCTGCCAGAGGTGTTCCATGTAAAAAATTACCTCCGCACAGAAGAAGATTATTCTTCGTTTTACCTGTGATATTTTTATATTTGTATGAAAGATAAGAAAATCCTCCGGCCTTTACTGTTTCAGGAGGGGTTTTCAGCTCTTCTTTTGTTAAAAAAGAATAAACTTCCGATCCGCCAAGTTCATATGGATTAAGATAGCCGAAGAGATCAGTAAAATAATAAATATTTACCTTTGCTTCGTTTCTATCGGACACATCCGATTTTTTCTCAATATGAAGTGTAGTAATTATACCGCTGACATAGCCCTGGACTTCCACGTAATCACCTGTTCTCAGGTAATCTACTGTAAGATCTTTTCTTTCAGGGTCTTTATCGTCTATTATATTGCAGCTGCTAAGGTTAAGGAGTAACTGTTTTTTTGATTTATCTTTTTCTATAAGAATAGATTTTGTCTCTCCTCTTATTTCAACAATCTTTCCTCTTGTAAGAACAGATATGTTATCACCTGTTCCTGTATTGCTTCTTGCAAGGCTTGCTCTTACAGACGGGAGAGCTTCTTCCTGCAGCACTGCCGAGGCAACTGCAGTTTTTCCCTGTGTGGGATATATAATACCGTATACCATTACTGATTTTCCCTTCAGGTCTGACATTGTTTTGAAACCCGGCGCTACAAGCATTACGGTATTTTTATTTGCAAGTATTTCCTGTTCACCTATTTTAAAAGTTAATTTTTTTTCTGTTACCTCATTTACCTTTCCCCTTACAATCATCGGGCCATGCTTGGCTGTGAGCAGATTATTTACATATGAGAGAGGATCATAAAAGCTTAGAGGATTGAGTAAAGGAGGTTCATGTTTTTCTGTGCCGGGGAAAATAACAGTGGCATAAAACTCATCATTTACCGAAAAATCTGCAATAGAAACATCTTTTAAATTTTTCATAGCTTTAAGCTCAGGCGTTATGGAAAACTTTTTTCTTCCGTACTGAGTGGAGGCATTGATGATATTATTATTTATTTCCAGAATTTTACCTTCATATTCAACTTCTGTTCCCTGTCCTGTAGTAAGTAAAAAAGCAGATTCTGCGTCAAAAAGTCCATCTGCTTTAATTTCATATTTACCACTATCTTTCGTAGATACAACTATCTGTTCTCCTGCTTTAAAATCTTCAAACTTTGCTTTAACCATGTTTTTTACAAAGGTAGTTTTTGAATCTATAAATACCTGTTTTTCCTCATCTTCTGCCGTAACAAGAATGAGATTATTTTTTTGTATATCTATTTCTTCTATCTTACCTGATAGAGGTTTAAGCATATCAGTCTGTGCCAGTATAGTATTACTGAGCATAAACATTACGATAAAAATTAAAAAAGATTTCATCTGAACAATCCTTTCCTTATGAAAATAGCACAAGGAATAGCACTGCTATTCCTTGTATATGTTATTACTCACCTGTACGGGTCAGATATTAGTCTCCGCCGTCACCGCCGCCGCCGTCACCGCCGTCTGAAGCGGGAGGAGGAGGAGGAGGAGGAGTATAGGTCTGGGAAACACTTGGTGAGAAATTCAACTGTTTCATCTGTCCTGTAGCACTATCAGTATACTGTAAACCCATACCTGTTGTAAAAGAACTGATACCGCCCAGGGTATTGATAGTAGGGTTACCTATGGAACCTGTATTTACTCTGTAAGTTACACCGCCCATATGAGAACCGCCGTTCGTATCAAGCATATAAACACCGTTACTGGGCAGGTTTGCTCTCACATCCTGATTTAAAGTACGATCCCTCAGTGCTGCACTGGCTACATTCTGATCATTGTAATGGATCATAACGGGATCTCCTACAAGAGCTGTTGTTCCTTTTCCATTGGCATCTTTAATATAAACATTGAAAAATCCTGTAGTATTGGAAGCGCTCTGACGATCAGGTATACCTGCACCGCGGCTTCTCAGGAGAACTTCTGTTCCGTCTGGAGATGTAATTACATAATCTACTCCGCTGAAGGTATAGGTGCCGAAGCCGCCTCCGTTATCATCTGCCACAATGGAATTTACACTGTAAGTATAAGTAGTTTTTGTTATTGTATATTGTCCGTACTGTTCAACAGTAACGTCGGTACTTACCGTATTTACTTCCGTAATATCTTTTATTCTGTTACCTGTTCTTACATCTTTAAAATATTTGTGAGCCCATGTATTATTTGCTACCCATCCATTTTCTCCCCATACCATAGCTCCGCTTAATTCACCTGTTTCAGTTTTATTTTCGAACTGGCCATCCCACTGGCCTGATGTACCTGTGTCAACACCGGTACCTTCCATATCTTTATCTATCTGTATTACTGTAGTACCTGCAAAAGCAGATGTTATGGCAAGCAACATACAGGTCAGCACTGCCAGAATTAAAAATATTTTCTTCACAAAATTACCCCCTCTGTCAGATTATTAAAGTTCGTGACGCGTCACGCGTCACGCTAGGATTATTTATAATTCGTCAGGATACACTATAAAATATTCTCCTATCCTCCTTTCATAATAAATTTTATTTTCTGATATAATTATACCGTTAATCCTGATAGATGTTGTTAGCAGAATGTTAATTTTTCTTTAAATTTTCTTAATATCTTATGACAATATTGTCTTTAAAAAAAATTTTGTAATATTTCAGTTATAGTAACCTGAAAATTAACATTTATCTAATCCTCACTTTTGCCGAGTTTTGCCAGAACATTAAAATCTTCCAGTGTTGTAACATCGCCTATGATTTCAGTTCCTGCCGCCACCTGTTTTAAGAGTCTCCTCATAATCTTACCTGACCTGGTTTTGGGCAATGCTTCTGCAAAACGTATTTCATCAGGTTTCGCCACATGTCCTATCTCGGAGGCTACATGATGTGAGAGCTCGGATTTCAGTGATGGTGAAGGTTCAGTTCCTGAACAGAGTATAACAAAAGCCACAAGGGCAGAGCCTTTAATATCGTCGGCTCTTCCCACCACTGCTGCTTCCGCAACGGAAGTATGGCTTACAAGAGCACTTTCCACCTCTGCTGTACCTATGCGATGACCTGATACGTTCAGAACATCATCTATTCTTCCCATGATCCAGAAATAACCGTCTTTATCCTGTCTGGCACTGTCTCCTGTAAAATAAGTTCCAGGCACATCCTTCCAGTAGGTATATTCGTAACGAACGGGATCACCCCATACACCGCGTAACATAGAAGGCCATGGCCTCTTTATTATGAGTCTCCCGCCTGAACCGGAAGGAACAGGTCTGCCGTCATCATCGACTATTTCAGGTTCCACACCGAAGAAAGGCATACCGGCAGACCCGGGTTTTGCTGCCATAGCCCCCGGCATAGTGCTTATCATAATACTTCCTGTTTCTGTCTGCCACCATGTATCCACTACAGGACATTTTTTATTTCCTATAGTTTCATAATACCATATCCATGCCTGGGGATTTATTGGTTCACCTACTGTTCCCAGCAGTCTCAGTGAAGAGAGATCATGTTTTTTCGGCCATTCGTCACCCCATTGCATAAAAGAACGGATTGCTGTGGGGGCAGTATAAAAAACTGTTACTTTATATTTTTCAATAATCTGCCAGAAACGATCAGGAGCCGGGTAATTTGGCGCTCCTTCGTAAAGAAGGACAGTAGTGCCGTTTGCAAGAGGGCCGTATACTCCATAGGAATGTCCCGTAATCCAACCTGTATCTGCAGTACACCAGTAAATATCATCTTCCCTTATATCAAAAATATAACGATGTGTTAATTTTGTTCCCAGTAAATATCCTGCAGTACTATGATATATACCTTTTGGTTTTCCTGTGGAACCGCTGGTATAAAGAATGAACAGTATATCTTCACTGTCCATTTCTTCAGGAGGACAGTGGGAGGAAACATGGTCTATTTCTTCATGCCACCAGAGATCTCTTTCTTTCTGCATATGAATATCATTTAAAGCCCTTTTCAGAACAATTACCTTTTCTAATGATTCACAATAAAGACATCCTGATTCATCTTTCATGCCAAGGGCTTCATCTACATATTCTTTCAGTGGTATCAGTTTACTCCTTCTGAAACTTCCGTCGGCTGTCAGGATGATTTTAGCATTACAATCTTTGACCCTTTCTGCTATGGACTGAGAGCTGAAACCGCCGAATACTACGGAATGAATGGCTCCTATACGGGCACAGGCAAGCATTGCCACAAGAGTTTCCGGCACCATTGGCATATATATGATAACTCTGTCACCTTTTATAACACCATTATTTTTAAGTACATTTGAAAATTTGCAGACTTCTGTGTAAAGTTCTCTATAAGTGATTCTTCTTTCTTCCTTTGTACTGTTTCCATCAACCGGTTCACCTTCCCATATTATGGCAGTTTTATCTGACACAGAACTGTTCAGGTGTTTATCCAGGCAGTTAAAACTTGCATTGAGTTTTCCATCTGTAAACCATTTTGCATGAGGTAAATTCCATTCACATATTTTTTCCCATGGTTTAAACCAGAGAAGATTTTCTTTTGCCTCTTTTGCCCAGAATCTGTCACTTTCTTCTATAGAAAGTCTGTAGAGCTCTTTATATTCATTTATATTTTTTAAAAGAGCTTTTTCTCTGAATGACATGGACGGATTAAAAATCCTCTCTTCCCTGAGAGATGTTTCTATATTGCCTGCCTGAACTATTATCAGTTTATCAAAACCTGTGGAATGGAGCAGTTCTTTCACAAATGGATTTGGCCTGACAACAGAAAAATTCCCTTTTTTTACTTTTTTCGCAGACATCAAAATAATTCTGAGAAAAACAGATGATACATAATCTGCTTTTTCAAGATCAAAGACTATCTTAATTTCTGCCGGTAATTTTCCTCCTTCTGATATTTCTTTTAGTTTTTCATTTATAGATTTCTCAATAAGAGGACAGTCATTGCTTTGAAAATGGCCGGAAAAGATACACTTTAATTGTTTGTTTATAACATCATACTGGAAATCAACCATAGTATTACCTTCCTTTTTTAATAAAATTACATTACAGGTTAAAATTGGGTTTTAGGTTTTGGGTTTTAGGTTTTGGGTTTTTAATCTTCCGACCCCCAACACCCATAACCCATAACCATTAAGCATTAAAACTAGACTTTACGCCATGAAAAATGAAAATTCCTATACTCTCAAGTTTTCTGTAAATATTTATTATATCATTCCTGATAGAGAAATATTATTACCCTATATTAACTATTAATGTCTCAAGTTTCCTTACCCTTTCACTCAATTCCTGAACAAAATTGATACCAAACTGTGGATAATCCTTCATAAGCTTTAATATATCATTCTTTCTGAAAGTGAAAATTCTCGCATCACCCATACATACCTCTGCAGATACAGGTGACGGAACAGTTTTCATGAGATTTCCTTCTCCAAGGAAATCTTTAGGGCCAAGAACTCCTATAGTGCCAAGCCATCCGGCTCTGGAGTTTTTCATAAGTTCCAGATTGCCTTCCATAAGGATATAAAGATTGTCATTAATATTACCTTCCCACAGGAGTGTACTTTCATCACTGTAATATTCTTCCCTGGCAAGACCGGCAAAATACAGAAGCTCCTCTTCGGAAAGGGTGGAGAAAAGAGGTACCTGTGTAAAAAAGAGAATTCTGTCAAGTAATGCCTCTTTTATCATTTTTTTCATAGGTTCCATATGAATTACAGGCCAGTTAAATCCGGTATTTTTAAGTATTAAAGACGTTTTGTCTGAAAGGACGATAAAATCGGTTACTCTGCCATCTTCACTCAGCCAGCCTTTGTGAAGCATAATATTTTCTATAGAGGATTTGTAGATTCTCCTGTCCAGGTTTTTATACAGATAGTCAATAAACTCTCCATGTTTTAAAGTGTCCATATAGAGAAAAGATGTGTCCGATGTAAGCAGGTCAGATAATCTCACTACATCCGGATTTGATATATGAAAAATCTCATTTTCAAGATTTTGCCTGTCATATAAGCTTATTATAGCTTCACTTACACTGTCGACAAAGGAGAGATCTACCATGTCATCATCACATATAATACCCATGTTCAGATAGGATTTTAAGATGTTATAAAATCCGTTTTCATCTATATTTTCCTGAAAAATTCCTGTCTTTGAATTAAAAACAAGATTGCCTGCCCTGAAGATATTTGTAATCAACCCGTTCTGTCTGGCAGAAAGAACGATTTTTTCCGACATTAATTTTGTCTCTACATAATAATTATCAGCCTTCTGTCCCATGTCACAGTCATTATCGGTAAAAACCATCCTGTCATGGCCGGGAACAGTACCTGCTGCAACAGAGATTGTGGAAATATGGTTAAAATCCTTGATTTTCCCTGTTCCGGCAAAAGTAAGGAGCTTTTCTGTAGCCACGACATTACTCTTATAGAACTCTTCATAATGACCGTAATGTCTCACATTGGCAGCAGAATGAATAATACAGTCAATCTTATGAGACAGTTTACTGTAAAGTTCCGGGGAAAGGCCGAGCATCCCGTCAGACAGATTGCCATTGAACACATGAATTCTTTCACTGTATTTATCATAGAACTCTTCACCAAAATAATAACAGATCTTTTTATTTAATCTTTCTGCCGAATTTTCCAGAGAAGATCCTCTTATAATTAGATATATACTGCAATCGGTATGTTCCAGTAATGTCCTGAGGAGATGTATGCCAAGGTATCCGGTAGAACCTGTGAGCATTACGTTTTTATAATGTTTCCTTACTGACAGATCCATATGTCTGTATTTATCTATATCTCTGTGATAAGTCTCTATAGATGTTTTCATGTCGTCTGTATAATCTACCGGTATTGAGACTATATCCTTCAAACGGTAAAGCTTTGTTTTCAGATAGCCTTTCTTTTCTGTTATATGTTCTGCAAGTTTTCTTACTGTCTGATATTTGAATATATCATTAACAGTTACTTCAAAATTATCCTGCAGTTTCGCCACAAGTGTTACTGCCTTTAAAGAATGGCCTCCAAGGGAAAAGAAATTATCTTCCATACCTGCAGATTTTACAGACAGAACTTCTTCCCATATGCCGGCAATCTTTCTTTCTATATCATTTGCCGGAGGAATATATGTTGCAGAAGTATCTATCTCCGGTTCCGGAAGGGCTTTTCTATTAAGTTTTCCATTGGGGGTGAGAGGGAGTTTCTCAATCTGCAATATATGAGAAGGGATCATATATTCAGGCAATTCCCTGGCAAGAGATACTTTCAGTTCATCTATATTTATTTCTTTATGGGAAACAATATAACCGCAGAGATATTTGTCTCCTCCTCTGTCTTTCTTATCTACCACTGCAGCATCTTTAATATCTTTCTGTCTTTTGATTACCTGTTCTATTTCACCCGGTTCAATCCGAAAACCTCTGATTTTAACCTGTTGATCAATACGGCCCAGGAATTCAATATTTCCGTCTGGGAGCCATCTGGCAAGGTCACCTGTTCGATACATCTTCTCTCCATGAATAAAAGGGTTTTCTACGAATTTTTCTTTCGTAAGGGAAGGCCTGTTCAGATATCCCCTTGCTATACTGTTACCTGATATACAGAGTTCTCCCGGTACACCGACAGGCTGAAGGTTATTAAATTTATCGGCTATGTAAATCCTGGTGTTATAAATCGGTTTGCCTATTGGTATATTATCATAATATTTATCAACGATAAAACTTGTAGTACATACTGTATATTCCGTAGGGCCATAATTATTTACAACAAGATAATTCTTCTCCCTGAAAGACCTTAATTTGTCTCCCCCTGTATCAATCCATCGTAATTTACTGTTATCAAACATTTCTATAAATTGTTCTGCAAATTGAGTTGGGAGAAAACTCACTGTTATATTATTCTCTTCAAAATAGTCATTCAAATCTCCCGGCGAGAGTCTCAGGTCTTCCGGTATTATATGAAGAGATGCTCCTGACATAAGTCCTGGAAATATTTCCCATATGGATGCATCAAAGCCGAAGGCAGAGAATTTTGTCATACTATCTTTATCTGTTAATTTACGGGTATCTTTATACCAGAAACAGAGATTAAGGAGTGAATGATGTTCAATCATAACACCTTTGGGTTTTCCTGTAGAACCTGACGTGTAGATTATATAGGCCAGATCTGAAGGTTTATTTATAACAGGAGGATTTGAACAATCACCATGATAAAGATTTTCATCTTCCAGGTCAAAAATCTTACCGTTAAATTGAACCATGTTAGACAGGTGTTTCTGTGTCAGCAATATTTTTGAATTACTGTCACGGAGGATATAATCTATTCTGTCTTTCGGATATTCAGGATCTATTGGAACATAGGTTCCTCCTGATTTTATTATAGATGTAACCCCTATAATCATTTCCAGGGAACGATCTACAAGAATACCTACATGTGCATCAGGTACTACCCCTTCTGAACGTAACAGCCTGGCAAGACTGTTTGTCTTTTCGTTTAATTCCATGTAGGTAAGGCTCCTGTCTTTATATACGACAGCCTTATGTTCAGGTGTTTTCTCCGCCTGTTCCCGGAAATATTCTATCCATGTCCTGTCTTTCGGATAATCTACATCTGTATTATTGAAATCATAGAGTAAAGCCCGTCTTTCCGAAGATGTAAGGAAATCTATATCTTTAATCTGGCTGTCAGGATTATCTGTTACTTTTCTGAGAATATTTATGAAATGATCAATCATCTTCCTGATTGTTTCTTCTTTAAATAAATCTGTGCGATACTCAAGGTCAAATTCTATTTCTCCTCTCCTTTCGGCACAGGCAAAGGTAATATCGAACTTGGCTATTTTTCCTGCATAACTATCAGAGGAAATCTTAAGGTCTCCCATGAGGATCTCAGGGATATCCATATTTTCAAGTACAAAAACAACATCAAAGAGTGGATTTCTTCCTGCTTTTCTTTTTATATTCAGTTTATCTATGAGATCATCTAACTGATAGTCCTGATTATCATAGATTTTTAACAGTTCGTCTTTTACAGAGTAAAGAAATTCTTTAAAGGTTTTTTCTGCTTTTACAGATGTTCTCACAGGCAGTGTATTCACAAACATACCTATAATGTGCTGTAAATCTTCAATGGGTCTTCCTGCCATTACAGTGCCTGTTACAATATCTTCCTGTGAGGCATATCTTGATAAAAGCACATTAAGGGAAGCCATAAGAACCATATGGAGTGTGCTCTGTGTGTCAGATGCGAGTCTTTGTAACTGTTCTGTAAGAAATCTTTCTATTAAAAATTTTACCCTCTCTCCTTTAAAACCCTGTGTGAGAGGCCGGGAATAATCACAGGGAAGTTCAAGGACAGGAATATCATAGGAAAACTTCTCCAGCCAGAATTCTTCCTGTTTTTTCGCCATATCACTTTTAAGGAATTTTTCCTGCCATATGGCAAAATCTTTATACTGTATGTTTAAATCTTTCAGTTCATCACCTCTGTAAAGTAAAGAAAGTTCTTTCATAAATATGCCTATGGAAGAGCCGTCAAATACAATATGATGAATATCTATAAGGAGTATATGTTTCTTATCGGAAATTTTCACTAACTGAACCCTGAACAGAGGAGGTTTACTGAGATTGAAAGGTCTTATGAAATCTTCTATCACTGTTTGAAGACCTTCTTCAGTACTTTCTATATAGGTTTTCTTAAAACAAACATCTTTATTTATCTTCTGAAGAGGCACACCATTAACCAGTTCGAAAGAGGTTCTGAGAGACTCATGACGTGTTATAAGAGCTTCCAGAGCATTACTCAGACGTGCCATGTCAACATGTCCTTCTATTGAAAAGATCATAGGAACATTATAGGTAGTGCCGATATTCCCCAGCTGTTCCAGAACAAAAAGTCTCTTCTGAACTGATGAGAGAGGATAATACGGCATGTTTTCACACTGTTCCAGAGGAGGATATTGACTCTTTTTCTGAAATGTTATGACTGTACTCAGCTGTCTTATAGTGGGGAACTGAAACAGATCCTTCAGAGGAATTACTGCATTGAAGTTTTTTTCGATTTTTGCCTGTATTACTGCAGCCTTCAAAGAATGACCTCCGAGAGAGAAGAAATTATCATCTATGCCTGGCTTTTCACATCCAAGTACCTGCTGCCAGAGATCTGCCAGAGATTTCTCTATATCATTTTCCGGCGGTACATAGGGTACACTTATATCTCCCGACCATGAAGGTTCCGGCAGAGCAGATTTATTAACCTTTCCGTTCTGAGTCAGTGGTATCTTCTCAATCTGCATGATATAGGCAGGAATCATATAATCAGGTATTTCTCTGGAAAGATTTTTCTTCAGTTCACCTGTATGTATCTCTTTATCCGATACGATAAAGGCACAGAGATATTTATTTCCCTTCCCGTCTTTTTTATCTATCACTACAGCATTTTTTATCTCTTTCTGTCTGAGTAGAGCCAGTTCTATCTCTCCTATTTCAATTCTAAATCCCCTTATTTTAACCTGATTATCTATACGTCCTAAATATTCAATATTTCCGTCAGACAGCCATCTGGCAAGGTCTCCTGTTCTATACATCCTTTCTTCGGGATGATAGGGATTTAATATAAATTTTTCTTTCGTAAGATCTTCTCTGTTTAAATAACCTCTTGCAAGACCGTCTCCTGATATGCACAGTTCACCCGGGATACCTTCAGGCTGTAATCTGTCAAATTTATCGAGTATATAAATTCTGGTATTGGCAAGAGGTTTACCTATAGGAATATTATCATAAGATCTATCTACAATGAAATTAGTAGTATATACAGTGCTTTCCGTAGGGCCATAACCATTTATGATTGTGTAATCCTTTTCCCTGTAAATCTTTAATTTTTCTCCGCCAACCTCAAGCCATCTCAGTGATCTGTTATCAACTATGTCCATAAATTGTTCTCCGAATTGAGTCGTAAAGAAACAGCCTTTTATATTGTTTTTCTCGAAATAATCATTCAGACGATAAATGGAAAGCCTTATATCCTCACCTATTATATGCATTGCAGAACCTGATATTAAAGGAGGAAAAATTTCCATTATAGATGCATCAAAACTGAAGCTGGAAAAACTTGCAGTTCTGTCTTTATCTGTTAACCTGCGGCTTTCTTTATACCAGAAACAGAAATTAAGGAGTGAACGATGTTCTATCATAACTCCTTTTGGTTTTCCGGTAGAGCCTGATGTATAAATAATATAGGCAAGATCACATGGCTTATTTACAGTGGGAAGATCTGATATATCTCCTGTGTAAATACTGCTGTCCTCCAGATCTAAAACAGGGCCTGAGAACTTCACCGATACATGTTTCTGAGACAGTAACAGAGGTGAACCTGTATCATGGAGCATAAAATTTATTCTCTCAGCCGGGTATGCCGGGTCAACAGGAACATAGGCCCCTCCTGCCTTTAATACTGAGAGGACTCCTACTATCATTTCAGGAGATCTCTCTGTCAGTATTGCTACAGGCTTATCCGGGACTACACCTTTATGCCTGAGTAATCTGGCCAGTTGATTGGATTTTTCATTTAGTTCCTTATAGGTTATCTGCCTGTTTTCATATACAATTGCAATATTCTGAGGGCTTTTCTTGACCTGTTCCTGGAAAATCTCAACAAAGGTTTTATCTTTCGGATATGGGAAATCAGTGAGATTGAAATCATAGAGTATTCTTCTTCTTTCTCCTGATGTCATTATATCTATATCTTTAATATATTCATCAGGATTATCTGTTATTTTTCTGAGGAGATTTATGAAATGGTCAGACATTCTTCTGATGGTTTCTTCTTTAAAGAGGCTTTTACGATACTCAATATTAAATTCTATTTCTCCTCTCTTTTCTTCTCCCATAAAGGTAAGATCAAATTTGGCTATTTTATTATCACAGAATTTCTGGTTTATAGTGCATCCTTCCAGGAAAAGCTCCGGTATGTCCATATTCTCAAGGACGAAAAACACATCGAAAAGAGGATTCCTGCCGGTTTCCCTCCTTATTTTCAGCTTATCTATCAGATATTCTAACTGAATATCCTGGTTATCATAAATCTTTAATAGATTTTCTTTTACCTCAAAGAGAAAATCTCTGAAACTTTTGTCTGATGAAGGATATGTTCTTACAGGAAGGGAATTTACAAACATACCTGCCACAGACTGAAGTTCTTCTTTTCCCCTTCCTGCCACTGCCGTACCTGTTATAATATCTTCGGAAGAAGAATATTTTGACAGGAGTATATTTAAAGCAGACAGGAGAACCATATATAATGTGCTGCCTGTATCTCCTGCCAGCCTGTTCAGGCGGAGAGTTAAATCCTTTTCGATTAAAAATCTTATTCTGTCTCCTTCAAAATCCTGTACAGCAGGTCTTGCGTAATCGGAAGGAAGCTCCAGAACCGGTATGTCAGAAGCAAAAGATTTAAGCCAGAATTCTTCCTGTTTTCTCAAAAAATCACTCGTGAGGAGTTTTTCCTGCCAGAGAGTAAAATCTTTATACTGAAATTTCAGTTCAGCCAGACTATCACCTCTGTAGAGTTCTGACAGTTCTCTTAAAAATATTGCAAGAGAATAACCGTCAAAAACTATATGATGTATGTCCAGGAGGAAAAGATATTGTTCCTGGCCATATTTTACCAGTTCAAATCTGAAGAGGGGACCTGTCTTTAAATCAAAAGGTCTTACAAATTTCTTCAGAGTCTCTTCTATGGCTGAAGGAGTGATTTTTGAATATTTCAGTTCTGCAGGCACATGTTTATTTATCTTCTGAACAGTCATGCCGTCAACCGTATCAAAGGTAGTTCTGAGAGCTTCATGCCTGTCTATGAGTATCTGAAGAATATTACCGACCTTTTCCGGGGAAAGATTACCTTCAATGGTAAAAAACATTGGTATATTATAAGCAGTGCCTGTATTTCCAAGCTGTTCCATCACAAAAAGTCTCTTCTGTACAGAAGACAATGGATAATATTCTCTAATGTCAGCTTTTTCCAGAGGAGGATAAACGCTTTTTATCATACCCGGTATGATTTCTGCGAGCTGTCTTATTGTAGTAAGTCTGAACATATCTTTAAGAGGAATTATTATGTTAAAAGATTTTTCTATTTTTGCCTGTACAGACGCAGATTTCAGTGAATGACCGCCAAGAGAAAAGAAATTATCATCAATGCCTGCCCTGGGAATATTCAGAACCTCCTGCCATATATGGGCAAGTTTTGCTTCAATTTCATTCCCCGGTGCCACATAGTCTGCTGAAATCTGCTGATCTCCCGAAGGTTCTGGAAGAGCTTTTCTATCAATTTTACCATTGGGAGTTAAAGGTATCTTTTCAATCTTCATTATATAAGAAGGGATCATATAATCAGGCAGTTCTTTTGATATAGCTTTTTTAAGTTCTCCCGGTTTTATCTCTTTATCTGAAACAATATAACAGCAGAGATATTTATTTCCCATTTCGTCTTTTCTTGCAATAACAACAGTATCTTTAATAGCTTCCTGTTTTAAGATTATCTGTTCTATCTCTCCCGGTTCAACACGAAAACCTCTTATTTTAACCTGGCTGTCAATACGTCCGAGAAATTCAATATTGCCGTCGGAAAGCCATCTTGCCAGATCTCCTGTGCGGTACATTTTCTCTCCCGGCACAAATGGGTCATCTGCAAATTTTTCAGAAGTAAGGGAAGGTCTGTTCAGATAGCCTCTTGCAAGCCCTCTGCCTGCAGTGCATAATTCTCCCGGCACTCCCACGGGAAGGAGGTTATTGAATTTATCTATTATATAAACCTTTGTATTACTTAAGGGTTTTCCTATGGGGAAATTATCATAAAACCTGTCGAGAAGAAACATTGTACTGTATACTGTGTTTTCCGTAGGGCCGTAAACATGATAGAGGGTATAGCTTCTCTTCTTATATAATTTTAATTTATCTCCTCCAATATCCATATATCTCAAACTGCTATTCTCCACAGACTCTATATACTGTTCTCCGAAGGCTGTAGTAAAGAAACAGCCTGTTATATTATTTGCGTCGAAATAATTATTTAATTCATAAACGGAATAACGCAGTTCGTCAGGCACCATATATAAAGAGGCACCAGCAGAAAGAGTGGGGAAGATTTCAATTATAGATGCATCAAAAGTGAAACTTACGAATTTCGGAATTCTGTCTTTTTCTGTGAGATTATGACTTTCTATATACCAGTTACAGAAATTTGCCAGTGATTTATGTTCAATCATAACACCTTTAGGTTTTCCTGTAGAGCCGGAGGTATAGATTACATAGGCCATGTCAGAAGGTCGGTTTATAAAAGGAAGATTGGAGCTATCGCCATGATAAATATTTTTATCGTCAAGATCTAAAATCTTACCATTGAATTGGACAGATGAACATAAATGTTTTTGAGATAGTAATAGCTTTGAATCAGTATCTTCCAGGATATAAATCTTTCTTTCCAGGGGATATTCCGGGTCGACAGGTACATAGGCACCGCCGGCTTTGAGTATGGCCAGGACTCCAGTAATCATTTCAGGACTTCTGTCAACAAGTATGGCAACCAGAGTATCAGGTTTTACACCTTCTTTTCTCAATAACCTGGCAAGCTGATTTGATTTTTCGTTTAATTCTTCATAGGTTAATTTTGTGTCTTTATAAACAACTGCTATATTATGGGGAGTTTTTGCCGCCTGTTCTTCAAAGGTCTGAATAAAAATCAGATCGCGATAATGGGCTTTTGTGTCATTAAAATCATAAAGTACGTGCCGTCTTTCTGAAGAGGAGAGTATATTTATATCTTTAATTTTATTTTCCGGATGTTCCGTTACTTTCCGGAGAATATTAATAAAATGCCGTGCCATTCTCTTTATTGTTTCTTCTTTAAAAAGGGAGGTTCTATACTCAAGATCAAATTCAATTTCTCCTTTCTTTTCTTCTCCCATAAAGGTAAGATCGAATTTTGCCGTTCCGCCGTGGCACAGTTCCGATTTTATCTTTAAATCTGCTGCATGAATATCCTGTATATCCATATTTTCCAGGACAAAAACTACATCAAATAGAGGATTTCTTCCTGTTTCTCTTTTTATCTTTAATTTATCTATAATATGTTCCAGTTGAAAATCCTGATTATCATAAATCTTCAGCAGATTTTCCCTCACTTCTCCCAGGAAATCTTTAAAGATTTTATTTCCTTCCGGCCTGGTTCTTACAGGCAGCATATTTACAAACATGCCTATAAGAGGCTGGAGATCTTCTTTGCCTCTTCCTGCAAGGGCTGCGCCTGTTACAATATCTTCGGAAGAAGAATATTTTGACAGAAGAATATGGAGAGAGGCAAGAAGTATCATGTGGACGGTACTGTCCGTATCTTTTGCAAGTCTGTTTATATGAGCTGTAAGTTCTTTATTCAGAGTAAATGTTATATTGTTCCCTTTGAAATCCTGTATGACAGGCCTTGTATAATCTAAAGGAAGTTCCAGAACAGGTATTTCATCAGAAAAGGATTCAGTCCAGAATTGTTCCTGATGTTTTATAAAATTTTTTTTAAAGAATTTTTCCTGCCAGACAGAGAAATCTCTATACTGTATATTCAGAGGTTTAAGGTGATTGCCTGTATAAATGGCAGAAAATTCTTTTAAGAATACTGCCATAGAGACTCCGTCAAATACAATATGATGTATATCCATAAGAAGAACATGGTTTTTTTGAGATACTCTTATCAATTCAAATCTGAAGAGAGGGCCTGTTTTTAAATCGAAAGGTTTTGTGAAATCGTGAGAGGTGAGAGGTGAGAAGTGAGAAGTGAGAGGTGAGAAGTGAGAGGAATCATTTTTATCAATGAAGAGATCTCTGTAAGGAATTTCAATTTTTACATCTTTATGTATTTTCTGTACAGCCTGACCGTTAATTATATGAAAGGTGGTTCTCAGGGCTTCATGCCTGTCTACTATTGTGTGTAAACTATTTTTGAGCTTTAAAATATCTAAATTTCCTTCGATTGTGACATACATGGGAATATTATAAACTGTTCCTGTTTCACATGATTGTTCCAGAATAAAAAGCCTTTTCTGTACAGATGAAAGAGGGTAATATTCTCTATCTTCCACCCTTTCCAAAAGAGGATAATCACTTACAGATGTTTCATCTATAACCATAGAAAGCTCTCTTATGGTAGGAAATCTGAAAAGATCTTTCATGGCTATTACAGTGTTAAAAACTTTCTCTATTTTTGCCTGTACCATAGCTGCTTTAAGGGAATGGCCTCCAAGGGAAAAGAAATTATCATTTATACCTGTATGTTCTATTCCAAGTACGTCTTTCCAGATTTCTACAAGTTTTATTTGAATTTCATTTCCCGGTGGGACATAATCTGCAGATGAATCCACAAGACCTGCCGGTTCGGGAAGAGCTTTTTTATCTACCTTCCCGTTTGGAGTGAGAGGTATTTTATCCAGGTTCATTATATAAGTGGGGATCATATAATCAGGCAGTTCTTTAGAAAGAAATGTTTTCAGTTCCCCCTTATCTATATCTTTATCAGATATAATATAACAGCAGAGATATTTATTTCCATGGCAGTCATGTTTATCTGCTACAACTGCATCTTTAATATCTTCATGTTTCATTATTACCTGTTCAATCTCACCTGGTTCTATTCTAAAACCTCTTATTTTAACCTGTTCATCAATTCTTCCCAGAAATTCAATATTCCCGTCAGGCAGCCACTGTGCGAGATCACCTGTTCTATACATTTTCTCTCCCGGCACAAAAGGATTTTTTACGAATTTCTCTGCAGTAAGATCGTCTCTGTTCAGATAACCGCGGGCTATGCCTTTCCCTGCTATACAGAGTTCTCCCTCTTTACCTGGAGGCTGAAGATTATTCTCTTCATCGACTATATAAATACTGGTATTTGCCACAGGTTTACCTATGGGGATATTATCATAATCTTTATCTACAGAAAAACTTGTAGTGCATACAGTATATTCTGTAGGGCCGTAGGCATTTATTAGCCTGTAATTTTTTCTGTGATAAAATCTGAGTTTTTCTCCGCCTACCATAAGAGTTCTGATGGTTTTATTGTCTGTGTCCATGAACTCTTCTGCAAATTGAGTGGGAAGGATAGTTACAGTTATATTATTTTTCTCAAAATATCTGTTCAATTCATACGGAGAAAGCCTTGTTTCTTCATCTATTATGTGAATGGTTCCACCTGAGATTAAAAGAGGGAAAATCTCAATTATTGTAGGGTCAAAACCGAAGGCCACAAATTTTGTGGCACTGTCTTTTTCAGTCAGTTCCATCTCTTCTTTATACCAGAGACAGATATTTAACATAGAACTGTGTTCAACCATAACACCTTTAGGTTTTCCGGTGGAACCTGATGTGTAAATTATATAGGCCAGATCGGAAGGAGAATTTATGATGGGAATAACGGATTTATCTTCTTTATAAAAATTTTCATCTTCAAGATCAATAAAGGTGCCATTAAAATTTATTTTATCAGAAAGATGCCTCTGAGATAAAATTACAGATGAATTACTGTCTTTCAGGATATAATTTATCCTGTCGGAAGGATAGGAAGGATCGACAGGAACATAGGCACCTCCTGCTTTTATTATGGCCATAACACCTGTAATCATTTCGAGTGAAGGCTCGACCATTATGCTTACAGGCATATCAGGCTTTACACCATAATACCTCAATAACCCGGCAATTTGATTTGATCTTTGATGTAATTCTTTATAGGTTAATTTTCTGTCTCTATATACAACTGCTTTATTATGAGGTGTCTTTTTTACCTGTTCTTCGAAAAATTCCATATAGAGTTTTTTAAGTGGATAATCTTTATATGTATTATTAAAATCATACAATAACTGTTTCTTTTCATTTTCCGAAAGTATTTCCGTCATAAATTTTACAAAAACTCCTTTCTAAGAATTCATAAAAGAACTCATTTCAAGAATATATCTGCAATCTCCATTTCCAGATCATCTTCGAGATCATAATTTCTATTTAACAGAATTATTACAGATAGATGTTCTTTCGGGAAACGTACATAGTAAGATATAAAGCCAAGCCAGGAACCGTCATGTTTCATATATTTATGGCCTGATTCTGTTTTTCCCAGTTCCCATCCGAACCCATAGTCAGTATTACTGCCATCGTTTAATTTGGCCAGTTTTAAAGCTTCTATAAATGAAGCAAAAATATCATCCACTTCGTTACCTTCATTTTCTGCCTGACATACCTGGCTTGCATGGCTGATAGAAATACAGAAAATAACCATTACCGTTATTAAGAACATGGAAAAAGCTTTTCTCATTGCCATTACTCCTTCTGAATTAAAAATATATGTTGCAATTATAACATTGCAGAAAGATTTTAGTAACAGAAATTTATTATTTTTTTTAACAGCAGTATTTCATCTATGGATAATTTTTTCCATAATGAATTCATGCTATTTTTGGCGTCTGATAGACGCCTAATATATACATGGTGTTTTTTTTCTGTGAATATTAAATGAAAGGCGGAAAATTATGAAAAAATCTATTTTACTGTGTTTAACATTGCTTTTAACATGCTTATGCTGTTCTTATGCATTATGTCAGGATTTTACTCTCGGAGCCATAACAGGCATAGTTCAGGATTATCAGAGGAAACCTGTTGAAGGTGTGGAGGTTACTATTACAGGAACGGAAAACACTGCCATTACAGATTCTACGGGAACCTTTTTTTTCGGCGAACTTGAGCCGGGGAATTACACTCTGTCTATTGTTATGAACGGCTATCAGAGTCAGACAAAAAAGATTACAGTACAGAAAGGACAGACCAGATACCTTGAGGTGGACATGATACCGGGCAATTCCACACCGACAAATACAAACTCTGTCACAAATCTCCAGACCGGCTCATCTGCAAACCATACACTTTATATAGCCAATTCTGGTGCCGGTAAAAGTTCTGTCATGCAGAATCAGCCGACAAAAAATCCCTACGGAGATAATTACGGAGGAGGATATGAAGACAGGATAAACGGAAGCCTGAACACCGGCACCACTACATGGAACAGCGATCCCTATTCGGGAGTTGACATTTCCGGCAATGATCCTGCAAACCTCATACCTGCCTATCAGGCAGGTGCAGATCCTCTTTCAGAAGCCTATAGTAATTCTCCTTATATACAGCCTCCTCAAAATACTTCTCAACAGTTTATGGGAAAGCAGAGTAATAATCTCATGATAATGAGTTCTGCTACCAGACAGGCTATGAGCCTTATAGAATGGTTCAGCGGCGCAAGTCCTCTGTGGGTTGCCATGAACGATTCCGGAATTCTCTTTATTGCAGATAGTTCCAATGTTATAACATCTATAAATACATCTGCAAACAATCAGGTTACAGGTACTATGTCTATGGGGCAAAATATGATTACAGACATAGCGGTAGGAAATTCCGGCACAAGACTCTTCTGTACCCTTGCAGCAGCAGAACCGTCTGTATCTGTAATAGACTGTTCCGGAGGAGGTCTTGTTAATGTCAAAAGCATAACTTTAGGAAGAATGAAAGACGGGACTTCTGCCTGTCCCTGGGGAGTAGGAACTCATAAATCAGGCCATACTGCCTATGCTGCAATGGGAAACCAGACAGGAGGAGAACTAATTGCCATAGATACGGAAACAAATTCCGTCATGTATCATGTCACAGTGGGCCAGAATCCCTGCGGTGTGGCAGTTACGCCTGACGGAAAAAAGGTCTATGTAGCAAATCAGAATTCTGCTAATGTGTCTGTAGTGGATACAGGGAGTAAACAGGTAATAGCAACAGTTCCTGTGGATTACAGCCCTGTCAGGATTGCCATTACACCTGACGGCACAAAAGCCTATGTTACAAATAAATGCTCAGGCGGCAACGGCACTGTTTCTGTTATTAATACAAATACAAATTCCGTAATATCTACTATACCTGTCGGTAAAGATCCTGTGGGCATATCCATTTCGAGAGACGGGAAAATGGTATATGTGGCAAACAGAGGGTCTGACTCTATTACAATGATAGATACTTCAGGGAATACAGTTGCAGGGACTGGAGCAACATGCCAGGGAGGCATGCCGAACTCTGTAGTGGCAAAGTAAAAGTTCCCCACAAAAATTGGTATTCCGGGCCAGACAGGGTAAGATGGAACAGGAGTTACCCATTCTGTCATTGCGAGGAGCGCAGCGACGAAGCAATCCCAACGGTTTTCCATATACCGACAGGATTGCTTCGCTTCGAGCGCAATGACTGGTTTCTTCGTAATTTTTGCGTAAGTCCTGATGGAAGTCAGGTCTTTATGAAGCAGCTTCCGCAGGAAGCCCGAATGCCAGATACAGTTTTTCACATAATCTTCACAGGTTCTTCACAATTTCTTCATAAATTCATGGTATAATTATTTTATTTATATGAGGAGGTAGTTATTATGAGTATGGAATCAGCAAAGTCATTTCTTGAGAGAATGAAGAATGATGAGGACTTCAGAAAGAAAGTAACAGAGTGTAAAGATACAGATGGTCCTATGAACTTCGTAAAGTCACAGGGGTTTGATTTTACGGCAGACGATATTGAATTTGCAAAAGGAGAATTAAGCGATGAGGACATAGGAAATATTTCCGGCGGCACACATTGGTGGGGGTGTATTAATAATCCTTTGAAGCCTTTAGAGGGATAATTAAACTGTGGTCATGTTTAAATAGAGAGAAAAGGAGTAATATGTATGAAGAAGTTTTACAGCAAAAACCATGAGCTTTTATTTGATGGAGTGGAATAGATAGTTAAAGGAGCTGGTCTGGATATTCACAGGATACTGAATAAGGAGTGATGATTATATGAATTTTAGATTAACTCTTATAGCAGTTATAGTTCTGTTATTTTTATTGATTAACATATCATGCAATGCCACAAAAACAGATGAGGAATGGTATAAAGAAGCAAAGGATTATTATAATCAAAAGAATAATTATAAAGCACTGGCATGTGTCAATAAAGCCTTAATAGTTAATCCAAAATATAAAGAAGCCTGGATTCTGAAAGCAGAACTTTTAGAAGATAAGCATAATCATGAGGAAGCAATTAAATGTATAGATAAAGCCCTGGAGATCGATCCTGAAGATGAAAAAATCTGTTATTGGAAAGGTCTAATTTCAATGAGACATATGTCTTATAAATATACAATCAAATGTTTTGATAGTGTTTTGGAAATTAATCCCAACCATAAAGAAGCATTGGTTCGTAAAGCGTATTTATTAAAGGAATCATATAGATATGAAGAAAGTTATAAATGTTACGAGAAAGCATTAGAACTTGACCCTAATGATGCCAGAGCCTGGCGGGATGAAGGAGATGTTCTGTTTGATTCAGGTAAATATGCAAAAGCAGTGAAAGCCTATAGCAAATCTATAGAACTCGATCCTGATTATGAATTTGTAAGCCTTGTATTGTGTAATCAGGGAGAATCCCTGCTTAAGTCTGAAAAATATAAAGAAGCAATCGAAGTTTACGATAAGGTAATAGCCTTAGAACCTGGATTTGATAATGCATGGTGTGGCAAGGGAAAAGCTCTGATGGGACAAAATGAGTATAGAGAAGCCATTAGATGTTTTGATAAAGCCTTAAAAATAGATCGTAATCTTGATACTATATACAATAAAGGACTCGCTTTATATAACCTGGACAGATATGAAGAAGCCATTAAATGTTATAATATAGTAATACAACTTGATTCTAAATATATTGATGCCTGGTATAGCAAGGGTTGTGCTCTTGAAGCACTGGGTAAATACGAGGAAGGTAAGATATGTTATGATGAAATATATTGATAAATTGAATAACAGGGGATGTGGTTTAATCGAACAGGGCAGATATAAAGAAGCTATTAAATGTTATGATAAAATATTAAAGATTGACCCTGAATATGTTCTGGCCTGGTATAACAGGGGGGGTCTTGTAGAGAGGAAGGGCAAATACAAAGAAGCTATTAAATGTTATGATAAAGCTATAGAGCTTGACCCAAATTATACAAAAGCCAGAGAGAATAAAGAAGAAGCTTTGAAGGCTTCAGGTAAGAAAATTTAAATTTTATACCCTGAGGAAAGAAATGATATTACCCGGTGATTTCCAGTTCAGTCAGGCCTCTCTTCAGGACTATGTCGATTGTCCGAAAAGGTTTCCACTGTGTTATTTAATGAAATTATCCTGGCCGGCAATTCAGGCAGAACCTGTGAGTGAACATGAACAATAATTATAGAGAGGAACGATTTTTCATCGTATGGTATTCCGAGCAAAATAGGATAAATGTTTCCTGTAAAATCAAAAAAAGCTTAATAAATAAGGGGTTTTAAGTTGATTTTATTTCCCATTTTTTAGGGTCTAAAATGACTAAAATTTTGGGAAATAAAAAAATGAGGAAATTATTAACTGGTACAGGTTTTCATTAAATCTCTGTGTAACATTCTCCCTGTTTAGACCGAAATACCCAACTTTGATTTTATTTTTGGAACTATAGAAGGAACAATGTCCGGGAAGAAATTCAAATTCACCTGGGAAGGCAGAGACGAAGTAGATAAAGTAGAAGGCACCGGATGGGCACAGAAGAATATGGAAAATAAACTGGACGGTTACATAGGCATCCACTACGTGTAAGGTTCCATGTTTAAAGCAGAAAAAACTTAAGATACGTTACTGTTAGAAAAAAAATATGGATTTTACAAATTTTAACAAAAAAACATTGTTTTTTACAGGACAATTATTAAAATATAAAGAATAGAAATATAAATTTATATAAATATTAATAAAAAAGAAGTTTTTTATTGGAAAGGAATGGGATAAAATGAAAAAATATTTTATCACACAATTATTTCTTATAATCACAGGTATTTTCCTTCTGTTCTGCTCAGGTTGCGGAGGAGACAGCACTGTAACTGTACTCCCCACAGCAACTCCTGGTATTAATCCAACTCCATCATCAGACTATCCTCTTTCGGATCAGCAATTAAAATTCCTTACTGACGGAGAAATTTCCTCAGGCCAGGGATTGCCCTCCAGAAGACTTGGTTATGTTGCCCATTGTATTAATATTACCCCTGATGAATCCTCCTCTGACATATCCGGTCAGGGAGTACCTTCCAAGGTTGCAGGGATAGGGAAGATGCTTTTCACAATTGCCTATCATGAGAAGGTCAAAGAAAGCCTGTATGACATAAACAAAGAAATACAGGCTTTAGCTGCTGAAATCGACGTAATGAATCAAAAACTGGATAATTTATCATCACAACTTGCTCTTACTCAGGTCAACATTCAGACCTATATATCATCTTTAAATGTACAGAACTATATTACTCCTATTAAAACTGCCTATTCAGATACAGGTTCAGGTCTGGTTTATTATTCCAATGAGGCTGTCCTTATTGATGCAAACAGTCCCGACGCAGTTCCTCTGGCCACCCTACAGCAGCAGGAACAGGTTTATATAACCGAGGTAACATCAGTAACATCATCAGGTATATCTACACAGGTTCAGGGAATCCACGATTCAATCTGTCCTGATCTTTCAAGTTTAAATGGAGTTCTGAAAGATTATACAAATAAAATCATACTTGACTCCAGTCAGAACGGAAACAATCAGAATGTAAAAGATCCGAACAATGTCATGGCTACCTATCTTTTACTGGAAACCTATTATGCCCAGTTGCTTACCTATCAGTTTCAGGGAGCAACAATTTTAGTCAATGCCTATAATGTTCAGGATAGTACTGGAAATCAGACAAAAGCATATTTAAACGGAACTTTTAAAAAATTTTTAAAAGATGAAATGGCTAAATATCTGGATACTGTTGATTACATGGTTATAAATCTGGTAGATTACAGAGACCAAAATACTTATTCTCAGGATATGGCTTATTACAAGCAGGGCCTTGCCACAGATAATCTTTACCTGAGTGTTCTTGCCCGTTCCAGATTTTTCTGTGCTCAGATAATGGAGGCCTATGAAAACGATTTCGGCCTTTATGGCGCTATTACAGTACCCTATAATTATACAGGGAAAACAAATATAACCCTGTCATTTCAGGGACCTTCAGGTTTCAATAGAACTATAACACCTGAACAGTTTGCAGGTGTATATCCCTATGCAAAATGGAGTGGGTCTAATGTAAGTCCTGATAATCAATGGCTTTTTTATGACATGTATTCTACTGACCCGAATATTCCCGGAGGGACTTATAATGTATCTTTTGTAGATAGCGGAAGTACCAACCCCTGGCCCCATAGTGACACAAAACTTGGCACTGTAAGTGTAAAATATTATGATCCAAATAATCCTGACCCGGGTACGGCAACTCTTACACCTACAGAAACCAATACCCTGCCCTTCGGATATTTTTCATTAAAATGGCCATGGAGTATTCAGCCCTTCTGCAGTGATACAATGAATTACTGGACTATACCTGGCACGACTAAATATATATATCCCAATGGTACCAGTGATAAAGTGTCGAATCCAGAGTCTTATGGTCTGCACAACTGTACATTCAGTCCCCTGAGCAGTACCGGCGGTTTTATCAATCAGATGCATATAACTGAGCCCTATTCGACTTCAAATACGACAAGTACTTCTACTTTAATGAAGTATATGATAAGTTCTCTTCCATTCACAGTTCAGGGAGCACCAGGAGATTCATCTACAGCTTCTGCGAAAATAATTTATTATAATTCTGCAAAAATAAACACCACTGCATCAAGTTATGGCACTCTTTCAACTCAGTATAATTACATCCTTCATAATCAGACTAAAAGTAAGACTGACAGTATTCTTGGATATAATAGCGACGGAGAGTATATCAGCCTGAATACATCCCTTAAAGGACTCACATCCTTTCCGATATATACCAATGATCAGAATACTCTGGAGATTGACGAAAGCTATTATTTAGCTGCTCCCAGTTATGGAACAGGTCTCGGCAGTGCAGATATTTCCATTACCTGGTATATACAGATGTTATATACCAATACATATAACATTTTCCAGTAAAGGCTGAAAAGGGAACAATCCTTTCAAGGATTGTTCCCTTCTATTATTTTTATATATTTGCTCGTAAATTTCTATTACTCACCTTTTTATAAGTGCGCATCAAAAAAACCTCTGAGAAAGAAAAAAATCAGGAATTTTACAAATTTTAACAAAAAAACTGCCAGACTCATCATAATTTTTTTTACCATGTGAAACTTTTTTCATTTTTTGATGATTTTATTATATAGAAATTTGAGAAAAACTATATTGCTCAATAACAGGAGGATAATAATCTATGAAAATCAATAATAGTCAGGGACAGGTAAAAATAGGTGAGATAACATTCCGAATCCCTCCCGGGCAGTCGGAGACAGAGGTAAAGGATGTAGTATCTCTCGGTAATTCGGCACAGACGGATAATATATCTAAATTGAAAAATTTTGCAGAAGAGCAGCAGGAAAAATCCGGCACATCCCACAAAACCGCACTTGTAATCGGTGGAAGTCTTCTTGCCGGTGCAGCCATTGGAGGATTTGGTGTTGCACTTCCTATGATATCATTCGGTCTGTCTGCAATAACAGCAGGACTGGCAGGAGGATATGCAGGACTGGCAGTATCAGCTATGATAGTAGGCGCATTTGCGACCGATAATACTCCCACTTATGATGGTTCTACCGGATTACCTTTGACTCCAGACCAGTATAATGCCGGAGATTTCGGCCTTCCCCGGGATCCCGATGATCCGAAATATGGAACTTAAGTGAATTTATAAATGTCCCTATAATTTTTTGGAACCTATAAAAATTTTCTTTATCATATCTGGATTGTTTTGCAATCTGGATTTTTTTTATAGAAACAATTTTCTGAAACCTGCCCTATAATACAGGATTTGGCACTTTAATAATTTTCTGGTAATGTTTTTTATATAACTATAAGGGAGGGGTAATAAAATGGCATTAATTATTCAGGCTCCTGATGAAAACTATTCGCTGGAAAATTTTCACAATACAAAATTATTCATAGCAGGAGGAATAACAGGGTGCAGTGACTGGCAGAATAAACTTATAGAACTGCTGAAAGATGTTCCTCATCTGACTGTATATAATCCGAGAAGGGATAATTTCGGCGATGCCGGTGAAAAAGAGATGGAAAGCCAGATCGTATGGGAATATGAACATCTTCAGAAAGCAGACATTATTTCTTTCTGGTTTTCTAAAGAAACACTCTGTCCCATAACTCTTTACGAACTGGGGCTCCATGGAAATTACGGCAATACTGTAATAGGTATTGACCCCGAATATAAAAGAAAAAAAGACATAGAAATTCAGGTAAAACTGGCAGGAAGAGAACGTCCTGTTGTTTATTCTCTGGAAAATCTGGCTTCTGAGATTATTAAAATGATTCAAAGCAATAGAGAAGACTTATTTTAAAGCTTTTTTTCTTCAATACCTTCAGGGTATATGCCATGTTTAACAGCATCATACCATAGCTTTTTCATATCAGAAGATATAAGATTTAGTTCATTAAATATTTCAATTGTAAATTCGATTGCTCCAAGACCGCTGGCTGTAATTATATGGTCATCGCCGGTTGCCAGAGAATCAACATAAAAAGCACTGTCAGAATATGACGGAACCATTTTTGAGAGATATTTCAGCGAATTACTCGTATGTTTTCTGTTATGCACAAGTCCGGCCCGTGCCAGTACAGTTGTGGCGGCACATATTGCTGCCACAGTTATTTTTGCTTTTTCCAGGCTATGCAAAAATTCTTCTATTTCAACGACAGGATAGACTCCTTCCCACATATGACCTCCAGGCAGAATAAAAATAAGTACATCTTCTATATTAACCTTTGAAAGAACCTTTTCAGGTATGACACGTAAACCTCCCATAGAAACTACCGGATTATCTGTAAATCCCACTGTAACTACATCAATCTTACCAATACGGCGGAGTTCGGGAAGAACATATCCGAGTTCCCAGTCTGCATAGCCGTCAAATAATAATGTATAAGCTTTTTTCATGTTAATATTCCTTTCTTCTTTGGTTTTCTCTTTATCGAAAGAAGGCACATCACATCTTTTAAAACAGTATCTGTATCGACTGATAGAAGAACCCATTTCCCGTCATGATATGTCTCAGCATCATCGTATTCTTTCAGGGTTTCTGCCGACAGTTCATCTCTGATAGCTTCAACTTTTCCCCTCTCTTCCCTGCCAAAAACAATCAGTAAGGCAAAACGATTCTTCTCTGGAATAAAAGTGCAAAAAGATCTGCTTTTCTTGTATCTCAGAGACCAGCCATGTTTTTTACCGCCGAAAAGCCATTCAGGAGTGAATATATCAGAGTAATATCGGTCAATTAA
>Ga0351971_1015_pt2 | contig 33911 bp, 33 predicted proteins | sample BONcelFGM3001F11_FD_206746 | JGI IMG/M metagenome (GOLD analysis project Ga0351971, IMG submission 206746) | Enriched cells from coal bed in the Powder River Basin, Montana, United States - BONCAT cells FGM rep2 HSBNCT.FGM.300.1.F11 ...
AAAAACAGGTTTTACAACTCATTACGATAAAAAAGAACGTCTTTTGAAGCGTATTCCTTTTACCAAAGGCCTTGAGGAAGGCATAGCTTTTCATTATGATACATTGGGTACAATCACCGAAATAATAAACTACAAGCGAGGATATATTATTGATCGTGAACGTATTAATAGAAGAGATTCGGAAAATAATCCACACGGTGTCTGGAAATGGTTCTACGAAAATGGTGTAGTTAAACAGGAAGGCATTTATAAAAACGGACTGAAAAACGGTATTTTCAAATCGTTTGACACCAAGGGTAATCTGACAAAAATCGAAAAATTTGTTGACGACATTCGCCAGGAAAGTGCCGAAGAGATTGCACGTCTGGAGTTGAAACGTGATTATTTTCCCGACGGTAAAGTGAAAGTTGAAGCAACCTACCGTCAGGGAATACCTGAAGGTATTCGCCGCGAATTTAACGAACAAGGTGAAGTAGTTCAGTCGTTTACATTCGTTAAAGGTGTAATGGTTGCCCAAGGTATTGTTAGTAACGAAGGGTTGAAACAAGGATTTTGGAAAGAGTATTTTCCAAATGGAAAGATAAAATCAGAAGGAGCTTATGAAAAAGGAAAACGCATAGGTAAATGGACTTTTTATTACCCACAAGGTGCTATCGAACAAACAGGAAACTATAATAGCAAAGGAAATCCTGAGGGCATTTGGAAATGGTTTTATTTAGGTGGACAACTTCTGCGTGAAGAGTCGTACCGCGATGGACTACTTGATGGAATTATGACAGAATATAGTTCGGAAGGACTTGTACTTGCTCAAGGCGAATATATAGAAGGCAAAGAAGAAGGATTCTGGATCATTCAAAATGGCTTTCAGCGCGAAGAAGGAAACTTTGTTGAGGGTTACCTTACCGGCCAATGGAAATACTACTATGAAAATAATGTTATTGCCTTTGAGGGCAATTTTGTTGACGATAATCCAAACGGAAAACACACCTTCTATTACCCCGAAGGAACAAAACGAGAAGAAGGAAATTATCTGATGGGACGACGCAACGGAGTTTGGAAAAAATGGAATGAAGATGGATCATTACTCATCGAAATAGAATACATCAACGGCGTGGAAAAAGCCTATGATGGATTAAATATTCCTGATGATGAAATAATTATAGCGGAATAGAATAAATCTAATTTTAATATCTGATGTGAATTTCATCACAAATCAACTATCTCATTTACTGAAATATGTATCTTTGTCGTGAAATGTTAACCAAATTTAATCCGATGAAAAAATTATTTGCACTTAGCAGCATTGCGGCATTATTATTTGCCTGCAGTAGTGGACCAAAACCAGAAGCAAATCAAGAAGCAAGTTCCGCTGTAGAAACACCTGTTGAAGTTACAGTTTCAAATTTTGAAGAAAAAGCTGGTGAACTTGTTGGTAAACTGGTAGTTATAAAAGGAACAGCTGATCATATCTGCAAACATGACGGTAAAAAAATGTTTCTGATTGATACATTATCCGAAGGCAGGGTGAAAGTAGTAACAAGTGAAGATATGGCTGCTTTCAACAGTGAGCTCGAAGGCTACGACTTTATTGTCACTGGTTTAGTTGATGAAACAATTGTTGATGAGGCTTATCTTCAGGAGTGGGAAGAAGAAATTAAAGTCGGTATCGAAGAAAATAAACATTTAGGAGGTGGACAACCTATGACCGAAGAAGAAAAGGCAGCCGGACAGCATCTTGATGACCCTGCTTACGAACAAATTAAAAATTACCGTGATATGATGGCCGAAAAAGGAGTCAATAAGCTCTCTTTTTATGCTATTACTGCTGTTTCCTATGAGGTAATTAAAGAATAAATTGAACATAGTCAATTCGAAAAACCAGACAATAACCTGTCTGGTTTTTCCATTTTATAACTAAAAAGATCGAAATAATGCCTTTTAAATGGAGAAAATGGAACAGAGCCATCCATCGTGATTTTGGATACCTCTTTTTTGCTATGACAGTTATTTATGCTTTTTCGGGCATAGCTCTCAATCATCGTAATGATTGGAATCCCAACTATGTAATTATCGAGAAATCAATAGATGAGGAGCCTTTTACGACCAAACCTGATAAAAATCAAGTATTGGCATTGATGAAAAAATACGATGTAGAAGACGATTACCGAAAGCATTATTTTCCTTCTGAAGGACGATTAAAAGCTTTTTTGAGCGGGGGAGTTGCAGTAATAAATTTAGAAACAGGTGAAGGTTATATCGAAATGACTAAAAAACGCTTGTTTTTCAGAGAAGTCAACTACCTGCATTATAACCCATCCACCTATTGGACATGGTTTTCTGATATTTTTAGCGGAGCACTTATTCTTTTGGCTATCAGTGGAATACTGATACCAAGAGGTACAGATGGCATCACAGCCAGGGGTGCATGGCTCAGCTTGTTGGGTATTATTATTCCTTTGGTATTTATCCTTTATTATCTCTATTAATCATGACAGGACTTTGGATTGCAATTGCTTTTTTAGCGTGGTATGTGGCCTCATTGGTTGTTTCAGAACGTTTTGCTGACCAAAAGCCTGGCCGGCAATGGATCTTTTTTGTTTCATTTCTTTTTAGTCCTCTTTCGGGTCTTTTGATCGTATATTTGTTGCGTAAGTAATAAATACTACGCATATGAATACACTCTTTGCGCCTGCTGAGCGTGCCGAATTATCGAAAATTCTGTATGATTTAGGGCTGTTTCAAAGCTTCGAAAATGTAAATGAACTGGTGAATGCCCTTCCATACATTGCTGCCGTTTTAAACAAAGAACGGCAAATTGTTTATGGAAATAATGCCTTGCTCGAAGCAATGGGTTTCAGCAGAATAGAACAGATTGTAGGCCTGCGACCCGGCGAATTGTTACACTGTGTAAATTCAGCAAAGAATGAAGGGGGTTGCGGAACATCCGAAAATTGCAGGTATTGTGGTGCTGTAAATGCAATTCTTGATTGCATGAAAAGCGACGAAAAAGTTACTTCCGAATGCCGTATTAATGCCATTTTGGATGGTAAAGAAGTGGCATACGATTTTTCGGTTACTGCCTCCCCATTCAGTTATAAAGAAGAGAAATATGTAGTGCTTTCATTTCATGATATCAGCGATGAAAAACGTCGCCTGGTACTCGAACGCATCTTTTTTCACGACATCATGAACACAGCAGGTGGTATTCGTGGTTTCCTCGATTTTGTGACAACAAGCACCGATCCTGCTGAAATGATGGAGTTTCTGGTAATAGCCAACAAGTTGAGCGAAAATCTTGTTGATGAAATAATGGCGCAACGGCAACTTTTAGCTGCTGAAAGAGGTGAGCTGAAAACAGACCTGAAATCTATTGAAGCCGGCAGCTTGCTGGAAGATGTAAAAAATCATCTGGAGCATCATTTCGTTGGCCAGAAAAAGCAGATTATCATCACGCAAAACGAAACAACCACGTTTATTTCTGATCCGGTATTGCTCAAAAGGGTATTGATTAACCTATTAAAAAACGCCCTCGAAGCGAGTAGGGAGGGGCAAACTGTTCGTATGGGATATAACCTTGATTCAGCCGACACCATATGTTTTTGGATTCATAATCAAACATTTATCCACCGCAAAATTCAGTTACAGATTTTTCAGCGTTCATTTTCCACCAAAGATCAATCGCGAGGCCTTGGAACCTACAGCATCAAATTATTAAGCGAACAATACCTGAAAGGCAAAGTTGATTTTACTTCCGATCCTGAAGCAGGAACACAGTTTAATGTGTATCTGTCATTAATTGGAGAAGCGCTAAATGATCAATAATGTTAAATATGTTGGTGAAAATCACTTGAAAACAGTGTTGGGTGTAGTGACAAAATCCCAAAAAATTAAAACTTGATGATGGATTGTCGCCCGGATCGTTTGGGAAAACACCAAATCAGATACAACCCATTTAGTTTTCGATAAAACTAAAAATGCGACTGTAAATTTTCTGGAACTCCTCATCGGTGAAACCAAGATGCCTGCCTTCGGGAATAGTTACCAAATCATTTCTGATGTGGTTCTTTTTAAGCAATGAATGCAATTGAACGGCTTGCTCATATGGAACAACCGAATCCTTTTGTCCATGAATACTGATGACAGGAGGACTGTTGGCTGTGATTTTTGCCATTGGGGAAAAATTTTCAGAAATTGAATCCATCGCTGATTTATCGCCCACCCAAACACTGGCAAAGTTTTTTTCTTCTCCCCGTTTGGTATAAAATTGATCGATCCCCTTTATGTCGGTAACACCAAACCAATTCACGATGGCATTAATTTTTAGTTTATCACCGGCATAATAGGGGTGGCTGCCGGGGATGCTGTTCAATAATCCTGTAATCAGTGCCAGGTGTCCTCCTGCTGATTCACCCGAAATGATGAGATGTTGCAAGTCGATATTATAGGATGTTCCTTCTTTTGTCAGCCAAAACAAGGCCTTCATGCAATCATCCACCGCTGCCGGAGCGCTGGCTTCTCCCACGCGGTAATCAAGGGTCACAACATTATATCCACGCTCAAGATACGCCAGAATAAACGGCATGATGCCATCTTTTGAACCACCCATCCAGCCTCCGCCATGAATGTAAATCAGCGTTGGATGAAGTTTAGTATCTGATTTAAAGTAGTTTGGTTCACCAATCCATTGACCCTGAAACCAGATATCCATCTTTTGTTGCGACTTATCGCCATAGGCTATGTCTTTTGCAAAAGCATAATGATGGCCCCAGAAGACTTCAGGTTTTGTTTCGGTTTGGGTGTTGCACGCTACCAAAGCTACCAACAAAAGCAAATATGAGATTTTCATATTAGGTGTAAGATTAAAAAAAAATGCCCTTTCTTCCAAACGGAGAAAAGGGCAAATTTATGATAAAATCAAGTCGTTAATAACCTAAAATCCAGGCAAAAATAAGTGGAGCAACAATTGTTGCATCCGATTCAACAATGAATTTAGGGGTGTTAATATCAAGTTTTCCCCAGGTTATTTTTTCATTTGGCACAGCGCCTGAATAAGAGCCATAACTTGTGGTGGAATCGGAAATCTGACAGAAATACGACCAGAAAGGAACATCAGTCCATTCAAGATCCTGATACATCATCGGGACAACACAAATAGGAAAATCGCCTGCAATGCCTCCTCCAATCTGGAAGAATCCCACGCCTTTTCCACCCGAATTTTTACGATACCAATCGGATAACCAAACCATATAGTCGATACCACTTTTCATGGTAGTGGATTTAAGTTCGCCCTTGATACAGTATGAGGCAAAAATATTTCCCATCGTACTGTCTTCCCATCCGGGTACAATTATGGGCAGGTTTTTTTCAGCTGCAGCCAGCATCCATGAGTGTTTTGGGTCTATTTCATAGTATTGTTCCAAAACACCTGAAAGCAGCATTTTATACATATATTCATGCGGAAAATAGCGTTCACCCTTGTCTTCAGCTTCTTTCCACAATTTGAAAATATGCTTTTGCAAACGGCGGAAGGCTTCTTCCTCAGGGATACAGGTGTCGGTAACACGGTTAAAACCATTCTCAAGCAGATCCCACTCATCACTGGGACTAAGGTCGCGGTAATGCGGAACGCGTTTATAATGGCTGTGAGCGACCAAATTCATCAAATCTTCTTCCAGATTTGCTCCCGTGCAGGAAATGATTTGTACTTTATCCTGACGGATCATATCGGCCAGTGAAATACCTAGTTCGGCGGTACTCATGGCACCGGCAAGGGTAATCATCATTTTGCCTCCGGCATCAAGATGAGCTTCATAGCCTTTTGCGGCATCAATCAAAGCTGCAGCGTTGAAGTGACGGTAATGGTGCTCAATGAATTGTGAAACAGGTCCTTTGTTGTTCATCATGTTAATTTTTTGCAAAAGTACTGGTTTTCTAAAAAATGTGGTGCAAAAAAAACCTACATCAAGCTTTAATGTGCTGCAGGAGTTTTTAATGCTCGTTTAAATTAAGTGTTTCCCGATTTCGTTATTAATCAATTGGAAAAATCTTGTTTTGATGCAGGTAATTCATCGTTTCTTCAATCGTTGTACTCAAATTTCCTGGCTTAAAATGAAGTTTTGGCTGCAAAGGAACATCATACACTTCATCCACACCAGGCAAGAATGACAACAGTCCATTGTCAGCCTTATCATACAACTCGGGTTTATTTTTCCGGCAATATTCCAGATCAGCGTCCATATAAACTAAATGAAAGCGTTCATTTCCAATTATTTCGCTCAATTGATCTCGAATAGTTTCTTTAGGTGAAATGAAAGAACATATTGCAATAATCCCCTGATCGTTCAAAATCCGGCACACATGGGCCACACGCCGCATTTGTTCGGCACGATCGGCTGGTGAATGATCAAGTTCACGTGCAAGGCCTGAGCGGATGGTACTTCCATCCAATAATACAACCGTTGCACCCTGATCGAAAAGTCGCCGCTCAAGGGTGTAAGCAAACAGATTCTTTCCACTTCCATGAAGTCCTGTGATCCATACAGTGACTCCTTTCTGATGGTATCTTTTTTCAAGTTCCTGTGAACTGATGAGACTATTGCCACCATCGATCAACCGTTTCGATTCGGGGTCGATGATGCGCGACTGAAGATCAACGGCATTGAGTTTGTCAATGATCATTCCCGCTGCGCAGGTATTATGCGTTATGGGATCAATCAGGATGAAGGATCCTGTGTTATGGTTTTTGTGATAGGGATCAAAAAAAAGCGGTTTATTGGTGGTAATCACCACACGACCTATTTCATTCAGCGAAAGCGCCTCGCAATTGCTGTGCTCCAGCGTATTAACATCTACCCTATAACGTATGTGATCGATTCGGGCACGTGTGGTATTGGTTGTGTGTTTGATAAAAAACTGTGTAAATGGATCCATTTTTGTTTCATCCATCCAAACAAGCATGGCTTCAAACTGACGTTCGGCCCGCGGTTGGTTTTCAACATGAACGAGCATATCGCCGCGCGAAATATCGATTTCATCTGCCAGTGTAAGTGTGATAGCCTGGGGTGGAAAAGCATAATCTGTTTCTCCATCGGTAGCAATCACAGAGGTTACCCGGCTCGTTTTACGCGAAGGTAAAACCATGATCTCTTCACCTTTACGAATAATGCCAGAAGCCACTTTGCCTGAGAACCCCCTGAAATCAAGCGTAGGACGTAAAACATGCTGAACGGGGAAACGAAAATCTTCAAAATTCCGGTCTGATACAACATGCACATCTTCAAGATATTGAAGTAAATTTTGTCCATGATACCAAGGCATAAATTTTGAGTCTTCAACCACATTATCGCCATTAAGGGCAGAAAGCGGGATGAAATAAATATCAGGAATACTTAAACGTGTAACGAATGCTTTATAATTTTCGCAAATGCTGTTGAAAACTTCCTCGCTATAGTCAACCAAATCCATTTTGTTGACAGCCACCACAATATGTTTTATACCCAACAGCGAAACAAGAAATGTATGACGACGGGTTTGGGTGATAACACCTTTTCGTGCATCAATAAGGATGATGGCAAGGTTGGCAGTGCTTGCTCCTGTGACCATATTACGTGTATATTGCTCATGACCGGGAGTGTCGGCTATAATGAACTTACGCTTATTGGTTGAAAAATAACGATAAGCAACATCAATAGTTATCCCTTGCTCACGTTCGGCTTTCAAACCATCGAGCAACAATGCGTAATCTATCTGGTCGCCGGCATGACCAATACGTTTACTGTCGCGTTCAAGTGCAGACAGTTGATCTTCGTATATTTTTTTACTATCGAATAATAAGCGCCCAATAAGCGTTGATTTTCCATCATCGACTGAGCCTGCCGTGAGCAAACGCAGAAGATCTTTCTTTTGATCCTGATCAAGAAAAGCTTGTATGTCAGTGTGTTGATTCATATCAATTTCGAAAATAAATGTGGATGTAATGTTTTTTAATGGTCAAAATTTGTAGGGTTACAGGTTGGTAATGCCGGCTTAAAAATACCCTTCCCGTTTTTTCTGTTCCATGCTTCCGTCCTGATCGAAATCAATGACACGTGTAGTGCGTTCGCTTTTTGTAACAGTCATCATCTCTTCGACTATTTTTTCAATGGTATCTGCTTCCGAATCAATAGCTCCTGTCAGCGGGTAGCAACCTAAAGTGCGAAATCTGACCATTCTCATTTTTGCTTTTTGAGCCAATTCAGCAGGCATTCTGTCGTCATCAACCATGATAAGATTTCCGTCGATTTCGACAATTGGGCGCTCTTTTGCAAAGTAGAGTGGCACGATGGGTATTTTTTCAAGACGTATGTATTGCCAAATGTCGAGTTCGGTCCAGTTGCTGATAGGAAATACCCTGATCGACTCACCTTTATGTACCCTTGCGTTGTAAATATCCCACAGCTCAGGACGTTGATTTTTGGGATCCCACTGATGAAAACGGTCGCGAAAACTAAAAATACGTTCTTTAGCGCGTGATTTTTCCTCATCGCGACGGGCTCCGCCAAAAGCAGCATCAAAACGATGTTTATCGAGGGATTGCAAAAGGGCTTGTGTTTTCATGACATCCGTATGCACTTTGCTGCCATGACTAAATGGTCCGATACCAGCCTCAAAACCTTCACGGTTGTGTTCCACAATAAGGTCCCAACCATTTTCGGCAGCATAACGATCGCGAAACTCAACCATTTCTTTAAATTTCCACTTGCTGTCGATGTGCATCAAAGGAAAGGGTACTTTGCCCGGATAGAAAGCTTTTTCGGCAAGCCGAACCATCACTGAGGAATCTTTTCCAATAGAATAAAGCATCACAGGTTTTTCAAAGGAGGAAGCTACTTCACGGATGATATGAATGGCTTCTGCTTCTAATTCACGTAAATTATTGATGGTAAGTGTATTCATGAAATAAATTGATCTAAGATGATTTCACCGTTCGTATTGTTTACTCTTGAGCAGGTAAGGCTAAAAATGCAGGATTTTGTAAATCAACAGTATTATAAGTAAGTTCTATTTCAGGATGTTCGAATTGCACCACTTTACCACCGGCAGCTCTTACAATGGCGTGACCTGCAGCGGTGTCCCATTCCGATGTTAAGCCAAAACGTGGATAAACATCAGCATGTCCTTCGGCTATCATACACATTTTCAACGAGCTGCCTCTTGAAACAATGCGAATGCTGTCGTGTTCACGTTTTGTTTTGTTTATAAACTCTGTTGTTTCAGGGTTTAAGTGCGAACGACTGGCTACAATTGTAAAATCTTTTGTTATGCGTGGAAGAGGTAATTTCAAACCATTACGTTTCAAGTGAGCTAAGTTGCAATTAGCATTAACAATGCCTTTGGCATGTTCCACTTTCCAGGCACCACTTTCATCGTTAAAATACAAGGTATCAGTTACCGGAGCATAAATCACACCTGCAACAGGAACCTTATTTTCAACCAAAGCAATATTTACACTGAATTCACCATTACGGTTGACAAATTCTTTCGTTCCATCCAAAGGATCGACAAGCCAGAACTTAGTCCAGTTTTCACGAATATGATAAGGCGATTGACGTCCTTCTTCGCTTATTATTGGTATCGAAGTGGAGTTTAAAACATTGGTAATGATATCATTGGCTTGCATATCAGCCTTAGTTAACGGGCTGTTATCTTTTTTTATATCAACGGTAAAGTCAGTAGCATAAACCTCCATGATGGCATCTCCGGCATCTATTGAGGATTGAATTACCTTTTCAAGTAATGAGGTTAGATTCATAAATAATGTGTTTTGTTAGATAGTTTGTTTACGAATATCATGAACAATTTGCACAGAAGCACGAGCGTCTTCGAGTCCAAATCCATTCCCGTTAAGGATGTTCTGATAACTTACAGTGTGAAGATCGGTGAACCCATCACTGAATTCAATTTCTTCACCATCAACACTTAAGGTACGATATGTACGTTTGTTCTGTTGTTTAATTTCGTTGGGTAAAGTTTCGGCATTGATGGATAAAAACCATTCAACGTCAGCCTTTTCGAGTGTTAGTTTGCCCGAAGCCCGATCGTTTTGATAATGAGTGACTACATTTTGCGATGCTGCTCCGAAAATCCATGAAAGCATATCAAAAAAATGAACACCAATATTGGTAGCAATGCCACCCGATTTTTCGGTATTCCCTTTCCATGAACGGAAATACCAGTTACCCCGCGAGGTAATATATTCAAGCTGAATGCTGTAACGTTTTTTTGTGTCGGCAGCAGAATCAATCTTTGCTTTTAATTGCTGAATGGCTGGATGATGCCTAAGTTGCAAAATGGTATAGATACGTTTTCCTGACTCTTTTTCGATTTCGGCAAGGGCATCCAGGTTCCAGGGATTCAAAACGAGTGGTTTTTCGCAAATGGCATGAGCGCCATTCCGTAAAGCCATGCGTATGTGTGCATCGTGGAGGTAGTTGGGCGAACAAATACTCACATAATCAACTTTGGAAGTGATTGTCCGGCGAAGCTTGTCTAAGTGCCTGTCGAAGCGTTCCGGTTCTGTAAAAAAATGAGCTTCAGGAAAATAGCTATCGATAACACCAACACTGTCGAAAAGATCCAAAGCGGCAACCAATTGATTTCCTGTTTCTTTTATGGCCTTCATGTGACGTGGTGCAATAAAACCAGCGGCACCAATTAAGGCAAAAGTATGTGAGTTATTCATCATTGATTGCAATTTTACACGTGAAACAATTTTAGGACAAACATCGGCAGGTTCTTAATGAAAATTCTGTTTTTACCCGGCTAAACGCTTGACAGTTTCCGACTGCAAAGCTACAAAAACAGGCCGAATGAATATCTTAAATCTTAATAAATTGATTATCAAACGCCTAATTCATCAACCAGGCGCCCAAGATAGGGAGTATAATCTTTTTTCGCAGGTTTATAGGTGTCGTCAGTGAATAGGGGAGAAGTGATTAAAAAATCGGCACTCGAACGGTTGCATGCGGTTGGTACGTTATAGAGAACAGTCATTCGCAGCAGCGCTTTTACATCCACGTCGTGAGGCTGACTGGCCATTGGGTCCCAAAAGAAAATCATGAAATCGATTTTTTCCTCAGCAATGAGAGCACCTAATTGTTGATCGCCACCAAGAGGCCCCGATTTAAGTAGTGTAACATTATCAAGAACCTGCGAGATGAGCCGGCCGGTAGTTCCGGTAGCAAAGAACCGATGACCCTGAAGCTGTAACCTGTTGTGCTTCACCCACTCAACAAGATCCTTCTTACGATTGTCATGGGCTACTAAAGCAATGGATTTTTTCATAGAAAGGAAAATATTTCCATGCAAATATCCATAAATTAACCATGAGCCAATTGAAAACAATGTAAAGAAAAGTTCATTTTTCTATTGAAGTATCAGTTTGCCACTGACTGAACGATAGTTTTCTGCTTCGATGTGATACAGATAAGGCCCTCTTGGATAGGAGGCTGTTGGAATACGCAAGGAACTGTTTTTACCATCAAGAGGCCAGCTATTGATATTTTTTCCGTTGATATCAAATAGTACTAATTTGGCATTTTGTGCTTGTTCCGGCAAAACATAAGGTATCATAACTTCAACATTTGCCGGATTGGGAAATGCAGAAGGTAAAAAATCAGCGCCATTATTAACAGGCACTTCAGGGTTTGATACATAGCTACCGGCCAAATCAAAAACGGCTGTTTCTATGGTGCTCGGAAAAATAGAGTAATTGTAGCTGTAGCTTACCATCTTTGTTGAGCCATCGGCCAGGCTATGAACATATAAGTATTGGCATCCGGTGATACTGCGCAGGATTGTGCCATTTTCTTTAATGATTTTTGCGTTATAGGTATAATATTGCCCTGTTTCGTTATAGGAATAGTAAATATAAGCAAGGCAAAGGCTGTTATCAGTTGTAAACAAATTCTCTGAAACATATTTTATGTCGTAGAGGTAATTATTGGCAGGTACAGAAAGGTTGATCGTTTTCCACAAGGTGTGATTTTGATTATAAATCTTACATTGGCTGTTAACAACATCCATGATGTAAAATTTCGTTCCGGAAATGGGTAGTGTTGTATAAGTTCCGGAAGATGAGTAAGTTGTTTCAAGGGTAATTTGAGCTGAAACGTTGGTGTTTTGAAAGATAAGCAAGAAAAAAAAGCCTGCTGTGATAGCAAAAATTCGGTTCATAATCGTAATGGTTAAATGTGGCTGCAAATGTAGCTATTCATTATATGCTGTGAACGTATAGTATTCTGACAAAAACGTATAAGATTTTAAGAAAAGGCTTTCATAAACAAGATTTGCAATAAGTTTGCCTTGCTAAATAAACGGAAGATATGAATCCATCAGCACAAACTTTACCAGCTTCTCTGTATTCGGGCAGAGTTCTTTTACCCGATATAGCAAAGGGATTAGCCGTTGTTTTAATGATACAAGTGCATCTTACTGAACTATTTGCTGTACCTATGTGGTTCAATGGATGGGGTGGAAACATCAGTCTTTTCCTTGGAGGGCCGCCGGCAGCTCCTGTTTTTATGGTGCTTATGGGCTTTTTTGCGGCGAAAGCAAAAAGCGCAATGAAAACACAAATCTTCAGAGGGTTGAAGTTGATTTTATGGGGACTGTTGCTAAATATCGGTTTGAACCTGCATCTTTTCATTCGTATCGCAAAAGGACAAATAGTTGCTGATGTCTTCCCTTATCTTTTTGGAATTGATATTTTTATTCTTGCAGGCCTAAGCCTTATTGTTGTAGCAATTTTCAAACAATTAGCCGGAAAACGCCTTGTTTTGTGTTTAATACTCATGATGATTTTTGGTTTTTTGAATCAGTATTTGCCTGTTTATGAAGGTGGTTTTACATGGTTAACTTATTTACAGGCCGCATTTAACGGCTATTACCACTGGTCATATTTTCCGCTTTTCCCCTGGGGAGCATATCCTGTTGCCGGAGCATTCGCTTATTTTCTACTTGAAAAGTTGGGATACGAATTTTTTAACGAGAAACGTCTGCTCATCACTTTCGTTGTTCTCACAACTGTATTAGCATCAACATTCAGTTATGGGTTTCAAAGGACGGTATTACTACAGGTTTATTATCATCACGAGGGCTTGCAGATGTTATGGAATCTCGCCTTTGTTTCGTGGCTGATGATTCTGTTAAATTTTTTATGTTTGCCGGGTCGTGAGAGTGTTATCCAAAATGGGCTTGCCTGGATTGGTCAAAATGTTACATCTTTTTATGTGTTTCAATGGTTGTTAATTGGAAACTTGGCAACCTGGTTGTATCAAACACAATACCCTTTACAACTTCTCTTTTATTTTATTGCAATCACCTTGATAAGTGCTTTACTTGTAATGTTTTGGAAAAAAGTAAAGAATAAATTCTTTGTCAGCCCGGTGCACAGGCAGCCGCAGCAACACTGATTTTTATTCCGGGGGCAGCTGCCAGCACATTGGCACAGGCCTCAATAGTACTTCCGGTTGTGATTACATCGTCTATCAGCAATATATGTTTGTTGGCAAATTGTTCAGGATTTTTCATCATAAAAATATCTTTAACATTTCTCCAGCGGGCCTCACGCGACTTTTTTGTTTGGGTGTCGGTTGCAATAGCCCTCACCAAATTGTCTGTGCTTAAAGGCGCAGGTAAAATTTCACGCATCCCTAGAGCAAGAATTTCACTTTGATTGTAGCCTCTGATACGGATCTTTTTGGGATGTAACGGGACCGGAACTATAAAGTCGATTTCTGAGTATAAAGTCGATTTTTTAATCTCTTCTGCCATTTCCTTTCCAAGAAATAACCCGGCATCGCGATTGCTTTTGTATTTGAGATCGTGAATAAGGTGTTGAACACGACCCTTTTTTGCGAAAAAATAGCATGCGCTTACCGCATGAAGATGTGTTCGACCCCAGAACATGCGGGCCATCGGGTTGTCAGTAACAGTTTCGTAACCCGTCTTTGGCATGAGGAAACGGCAGCTCAGACAGATTGTTTTCTCGTCCTCACTTAAAAGGGTTCCACATGCCGGGCACACTTCCGGATAAAAAATGGCAAGTAAGTCGGTGAAAAAGTTGATCATCAGGCTCTGATTGGGATACGACAGGCAAATGTAGTAATTGATTTTGTTCAACACAATGATAATCAAAACTTTCATTTGAAATTTGAAGAGAATTTTTAAATGATCCTTTAAATGGTTTCGGAATCTCATAAATTAGCACACAAAAAAAGCCACCAGTTCTGGCAGCTCTTTTTTTTACGAAGAAGGAAAGGCTTATGCCATTTCAGGTTCCCAGACAGCAAGGTTAAAAAGCACCACTTCGCTGGCTTGTTTCGCCACCCCATCTTTGTCGGCATAGGTGCGACTGACAATTTTTCCCACAATGCTCATTTTAACACCTTTTTTCACTTTTTGCTGAACCAAAGCAGCATTTTTGCCCCAGGCCACCACCTGATGCCATTGCGTGACCCACTCTTTTTCACCGGCCTCATTTGTTATTTGCTCGTTGACAGCAAAGGAAAACCGTGCCATCAATCCATTATTATCAAATTGTTTTACAATAGGTTCCATTCCTGGACGACCGATTAGTTTTACAGAGTCATTAGAAGTTTTCATAGTACACGAGTATTAATAGTTATTATTAGTTACGGATTACATCATTGAAATTTCATTCACCACCACTTCAACCGACTGGCGCTTGTTGCCGTCTTTGTCTTCCCAGTTGTTGGTAACGAGCTTCCCATTGAGGATCATGCGTTTTCCTTTTTTAACTTCTTTTTCGATGATTTCGGCCGTTTTACCCCAAGCGAGTATGCGATGCCACTGGGTTTCTTCCACGCGCTCCCCTTTTTGATTGGTGTAGAACTCGTTTGTGGCGATTGTAAACCGCGCCATTTTGTTATCGTTAGCGAGTGTTTTTACTTCAGGATCGCTACCTGCGTTTCCGATCAGTTGTACGGAGTTTCTCATTGTTGTCATGATTTCAAGTATTAAGTTAGACAATGAACGAATGATGGAGCAAAATTACATCGGCCCAATGCGCTAAGTCGTATACTAAACAGATAGATACGTAAGTAGGTGTTGTTAAACGTTTGTCAACGAATAAGTAATTGTTATAATGCAGGTTATAAAAATGTTTTAACTATTGTTTTTTTTAAATAGGGGCAGCTTAAAAACACTGATGTCCATGAATATCAATTGATAAAATTGGATTTCCATTCTTTTAATGTAAGCATTTGCATAAATCTATATAGAAAAGCCTGCATGTCCTTTCAAAATTCGGTTTTAATTTTAACCGCAGAGGGTGCAGAGAAGGCGCAAAAAGCGCAAAGAAATCATACCCAGGCAGGAATATAATTACATCATTATCAGTAGAAAATACCAGTAAACAAGCATGATGACCCATTGGGGGTCACATGTCGGTAACCCATCACTCCCTCTAACCAATCGAACCATACGGAGCTGTATGCCATATATACGTGTCAACCCTCTGCGGTCTTTGCGCCTTCTCTGCGCCCTCTGCGGTTAAACACTTTTTTCTTTCATTATGGCTAAAAAACTTCTAAAGGCTTTCGTTTATAACAAAAAGATGTTACTTTTACCAACGAAAACTTTTATGATATGCTTACAAAATTGCAATTAATGCACGTTGTCAACGCGCAGCGTGAATGGCTGAAAGAAAAAGGGCCAAAAATGGATCGGGAAATATCGGGCTATGAAGAACTGACAAGTCATGCATTTATCTTAACCGGAATCAGACGCTGTGGAAAAAGTACCGTATTGCAACAAGTTTTCATGCAACAGCAAGACGAGTCTATTTTTTTGAATTTTGAAGATCCCCGACTTGCAGGTTTCGACATCAGTGATTTTAACAAGCTGCACGAAATAGCCCTCGAAATGGGTTGTAAAGCGTATTTTTTTGATGAAATTCAAAACATAGATAAATGGGAAAGTTTTGTGCGGTTTAAGCTCGATGAAGGGTATAAAGTTTTTATCACGGGTTCCAATGCTTCTATGCTTAGCAAGGAATTGGGAACTAAACTTACCGGGAGACATATTTCAAAAGAGCTTTTTCCTTTTTCATATTTAGAGTATTTGCGGTTTCTTGGATTGGAAAAATCATCCGATACAGCACTAAAGTATTTAATCGATGGAGGCTTTCCGGAATATTTAAAAACATCATTAACCGAAGTTCTGATGCATAACTTCAATGATATTTTAATAAGAGACATCGCTGCCCGATATACGATCAGACATACTGATGCGTTACGCCAGCTTGCTGTCTGGCTTGTTTCCAATGTTGGTAAGCCATTCACAGGCAATAGTTTAAGAAAATCTTTCAACATCAACTCTTCATCGAGTATTATGGAATTTCTTGGATTTTTGTCGGATGCTTACCTGTTTTTCTTTGTTCCCCGGTTCAGCTATTCGCACAAGGTGCAGCTTGTTAATCCTAAAAAAGTCTATTGTATTGACAACGGAATGATTTCAACTAATTCAACCTCATTTAGCGATGATCAGGGAAGATTACTTGAGAATATGGTTTACGGCCAGATAAGAAGGTCAAGTGTCGAGATTTTTTACTTTAAGGAGTCGAAAGAATGTGATTTTGTCGTTTTTCGAAATGGAAGGTTGGAAGGTGTGTTTCAGGTTTGCTGGCAACTTAATGATGACAATATGAAACGTGAATTGGCAGGCCTTGAAGAAGCGATGGATTTTTTCAAGTTGGATAAAGGTACAATTATTACATTTGATCAGGAAGACACCTTACATATTGACAACAAAACCATTGAACTGAAACCTTTTCATCAATGGATAGAATAAAAAAAAGCCACCCGGATGAGTGACTTTCTTTCTTTTAGTAGTTGGATGATTTATGCCATTTCAGTTTCCCATACAGCAAGGTTAAAAAGTACCACTTCGTTGGCTTGTTTCGCCACCCCATCTTTGTCGGCATATGTACGACTGACAATTTTACCAACGATGCTCATTTTAACGCCTTTTTTCACTTTTTGCTGAACCAAAGCAGCATTTTTGCCCCAAGCTACTACCTGATGCCATTGAGTGACCCACTCTTTTTCACCGGCCTCGTTTGTTATTTGCTCGTTAGTGGCAAACGAAAAGCGTGCCATTAAACCATTCTTATCAAATTGTTTTACAATAGGTTCCATGCCAGGACGGCCGATTAGTTTTACAGAGTCATTAGTAGTTTTCATAGTACACAAGTATTAATAGTTATTATTAGTTACGGATTACATCATTGAAATTTCATTCACCACCACTTCAACCGACTGGCGTTTATTGCCGTCTTTGTCTTCCCAGTTGTTGGTAACAAGCTTCCCATTGAGGATCATGCGTTTTCCTTTTTTAACTTCTTTTTCGATGATTTCGGCCGTTTTACCCCAAGCGAGTATGCGATGCCACTGGGTTTCTTCCACGCGCTCCCCTTTTTGATTGGTGTAGAACTCGTTTGTGGCGATTGTAAACCGCGCCATTTTGTTATCGTTAGCGAGTGTTTTTACTTCAGGATCGCTACCTGCGTTTCCGATCAGTTGTACGGAGTTTCTCATTGTTGTCATGATTTCAAGTATTAAGTTAGACAATGAACGAATGATGGAGCAAAATTACATCGAGCCATTCCGACAAGTCGTATAGTTAACAGATAGATACGTATGTAAGTGTTACTAAACGGTTAATTACGTTTATAGTTTACATAATCAAATAGATAGAATAATTCTTTGAAAAACAAAAAATGCCTAAATTGAATGATTGAGAAACACACACAATGGAAACAAAGCATTATTAAAAACTTCCAAGGGGCGTTTTTTGTGTTAGAAAAACACATATTTTTAAAACAGGAAACAAAAACAGGCTTTGAAAAACTTATTTGCTTTGTTTAGTAGGTGGGGGGATTAACATCATCTTCATCAAAATAAAGATTCACATTCAAAACCACCTTCGAATCGGACAGATCAGTCATTAGCTGTGTATTTTTCTTTTCCTGTTTTAGAGAAACATGATAAAAGGCTTCAATCACGTTATCCGAACCAACATTTTTAAGATTAACCAATTTAAGTTTTCGGCTATGTTTTTGAATGACTCTTTCAACAACTAGATCATTTTCAGGACTACTATAATAGGTAATTTGGAGTAGAAACTCTCTTTTTTTTGCAATTCCGAAATTGGAAAGTGAGAGAATAATGATAGCCAAACTAATGAGTAAAGTTCCTGTAATAGCTACAGAATAAAGCCCAACTCCGGTTGCCATTCCTATGCTTAATGCAAAGAAAATGAAAACGATATCCTGTACATCTCTTACAGCTGTTCGGAAACGAATAATTGACATAGCACCAACAAGGCCAAATGCAGTTGCAAGATTGTTGCCAATTACCAAAATAACAACCGATGTGATCATCGATAAAATTACTAATGAATTTACAAAAGTGACCGAATAGCTTGGTCCTTTGTAAACAAACCGATACACGAGTGATATTGTAATTCCACAGAGGAACGAAACAACTAAATTTCCTATTACAGTGTAAACGGTAATAGGGAACATTTCGATATTTTGAAATTCTTCAAACATATTATCTATTCTTATAATTACTCATTCGAGTTCGTGAGAAAACCGAGGGTAATTTTTTTGGTTTGATAAAATTATGAGTATCAATGGAAATTACGTATTTGGAGACCGATTGTCGAACCAGTCCCAATGTTCCAATAATAGGTTTCATCCAGGATGGGAAATGGTCATTAAATTTAACTTCAAGTACAAATTGATTGTTAAATGAGTGACGCACTTTCTCTTCATTGTAGAGTTCATCTAACTCAGGAAACGCAACACTACGTAGATTTTTATCAAAAGTAACACGAATGTTTTCATCATGCAAACCTAAAAAAGCTTCTCGCTCATAAATAATCAAGATAACCGGTCGCATTTTTCCTGCATGAAAATGAAAGAAAAAACGCTTTAAATCGTCCTTTGCTTGTGGATATTTTTCAATATCAGGGTGATAATTTTCCAATTCATTTCCCGAAAAGTAAGTAAGTGCCTGAGAAAAACTAACCGGTGCTCTATTTTTTAAAATAGGGCTTTCAAATTTCCGCTTGATTTCAAAAAAAACGTTTGATGCTGATGAATCTTGAAGATTATAGCTTCGCAATCGAAATTTTTTCCGATGCTTGATACCTTCTACTTTCTCAAAATAACAAGCATATTCTGCAGTATCAAAATAAATGCTGCGAACCGTGTAATGATGTTCTTCCAAATCTTTGCAATATTTATCGTGCTTGACGAAAGATCCAATCATCTTTCGTAACATGTCCATTTTGTGGTTTGGAACGAGGTATTTGTATTCGTAGCGCAAACTCATTTTACTGCAAATAAATTTTCAAGGTTCGCTTGATATATTCACGAAGCGCAATGTCATTTCCCGAAAAGGTGCAATCTACTTTAAGCCCGTTGACAATTATTTGTGACGGATCGGAAACACGCGCCTTGATAAAAACAACTTGTTGACTACCAATGTTTTCTAATTTATTTCCAATTTCATATATAGTCGCACCCATTGTCTTTTGCGTCCCATTGATGATAAAACTCATTTTAAAATCTTTGGTCAGATAAGGTAAAAACTGAAGTTTGACTGGTGCATAAATAATGAAAGAATTAGTATCAATGATTGAAATATACTCTCCGGTTTCGTTCATAGCAGCATTAAATTCCAGCTGACCCCCTATGGGTGATAGTAGTTTATAGGAATCATTTGTTTGTTTCAAAAAATCCAGTTCATTCTGCAGGGTCTTTATTTTTTCTTCTATCAAACGAGCTTCACCAGGTTTAACACCCGTTAATGCTGTATTGTAGGCTGCTCTTGCTATTTCCAAATCTGACTTAGATGTTAAAAAATTAGCTTCCCCTGTTTCATATTCTGTAGTAGCAATGATACTATCATTGTATAGAAGTTCTATTCGCTCAAACTGGGCAGAGGCATAATCGAAGGCATGGGTGGCAAGATTGACTTTTTGGCGCAATTCTTCAATTATTTCATCTTTTTCAGCTGAAACACTTGATTGTAACAGTTTGATTTCTATTGCTATCTGGTTTTCTTTCTGATATATTTGTTCTAAAACAAAACGCGAACTAATAATACCGACGGTATCATTCATCGAAATACTTTTTTTATCAATAATAGCAGGATTAACAATTAATGAGGCAATATCTCCACGCTCGAAACGGTAACTTATAATGGATTCGGCTATTCCTTGACTATAATTACGCAATTCACTAACATAATTTCCATCAAAATCTGTCTTTAAACTCCACTTTTTGACAGGATGAATCAAACCAACAGCACGAAAACTGAATGGGACTTTCACAGGAATGAAAAGCAGAGCGCCTATCACGCAAAGAAAAATAACAAGAGGAATATATCTTTTAAAACGATACAACATTTAACCAATTATAAATTTGAAGCGCAACCAACTTGTGAACAAATGTGACAGTTCTTAGAAGTAGTCTCCAAAAGTAAGTTAAAGTTTTATTATAAGAAATAAAAACCGATTAAGGGTGAGTTATTATCGGTATTCGGTTAAAATGTCTATACATGCTAGGGTTGAATCTTTGAAAGAGATACTTTTGCTTACTTAATAAGTTTACATGAATTCATTTCCTTTGCTTCAGGTCAACCGGCTTACCATTAGTTTCGTTCATGAAGCTGTGTGGCAGGAAGCTGTGCATGAGGTCAGTTTTGAGTTGAATGCAGGTGAAACACTTGGCATTGTTGGAGAATCGGGTTCCGGAAAGTCGGTAAGTTCTCTTGCTGTGATGCGTTTACTTCCTCAAAAGCAATCAAAAGTTGAGGCTGAATCAATTCTTTTCAAAGGTGAAGATGCCCACCAATGGAACGAAAACCAAATGCGACAAGCTCGTGGAAGCCGAATAGCAATGATTTTTCAGGAACCAATGACTTCCTTGAATCCTGTTTTACACTGTGGTTTTCAGGTAGCTGAGGCCATTTTGACACACCGGAAGATTACCAAAGCAGAGGCGAAAAAAGAGGTTCTCGAACTCTTTAAAAAGGTGAAAATGCCACGTCCTGAACAACACTACAACGCTTATCCTCATCAGCTTTCGGGCGGACAAAAACAGCGTGTGATGATTGCCATGGCTATTGCCAATAAACCCGAATTGTTGATTGCCGATGAACCAACAACAGCGCTTGATGTCACTGTTCAAAAAGAGATACTATTACTGCTCAAAGAGTTACAGCATGAAACAGGAATGGGGATGATCTTTATCAGTCACGACCTTGCTGTTATCAGCGAAATTGCTGACAACGTGGTAGTGATGCATAAAGGACATATTGTTGAATCCGGAAAAGTATCCGATGTTCTTGTTAACCCGCAACATCCCTATACGCGAGGCCTGCTGGCTTGTCGGCCTCCTCTTGATAAGCGACTTCAGCGCCTGCCCGTTGTAAAGGAGTTTCTGGAAAACAAATGGCCCGGTGGAATAGCAGAGATGCAAGCTGAACTAACAGTTGAAACCCATTCCAGAACGATGGCACATCAGCTTTTGTATGCACAGCAACCCATTTTAAAAGTGGAAAATCTCGCAACATGGTTTCCTGTGCAAGGCAGTTTTTTCAGCAAACAAAAAAGCAGTGTTAAAGCTGTTGATGACATCAGTTTTGAGGTTTTCCCGGGAGAAACATTGGGTTTGGTGGGCGAATCGGGCTGTGGAAAAACAACCTTAGGGAGAAGTATTTTGCGATTGCAGGAACCAACTTCAGGAATCGTTAAATATAAAGAAGTAATTGTAAATCAATTAGATAAATTTGAACTGCGGGCTTTTCGCAAGCAGCTTCAGATTATTTTTCAAGATCCCTATTCTTCGCTCAATCCCCGTATGGCAGTGGGGGAGGCCATTTTTGAGCCTATGAAGGTTCATGGATTGCATGAGAATGACCGTCGCCGGCGTGAAAAAGTATATGAGTTATTGGAACAGGTTGGATTGGAGTCGGCACATTTCAGACGTTATCCGCACGAGTTTTCAGGCGGTCAGCGACAGCGCGTTTGTATTGCCCGTGCACTTGCAGTGAATCCCGAACTGGTGATCTGCGACGAGCCGGTTTCGGCACTTGATGTCTCCGTTCAGGCGCAGGTGCTCAACCTGTTAAACCGGCTGAAACAGGATTATGGATTCACCTATATCTTTATCTCACACGACCTCAGCGTTGTCCGTTATATGTCGGACCGTGTGCTGGTTATGAACAATGGTAAAATGGAAGAGCTAGCCGAGGCTGATGAACTTTACCGAAATCCGCAGACTGCCTACACCAAAAAACTCATTGAAGCGATTCCCGGGAGGAGAAACGTTTGACTTTAGAACGGCCGACGCTTTGCCAGCAAGCAGATTTATTGAAAACGTAAGCGAGATTTACTTGATTTCCGTCAATAAACTGACGCAATTTATATGATTTCCGTCAGTAGCATGACGGAAATTGATGTTTTTTACATTTATCTTCATAGAACAGGCCATCGGACTTGCGCTTTGGTTAGCGTGCATTACGCCCTAAAATCTGCGTTTATTTTCTGATTGTAAAATCGTCCAAGAATTCGGAGTTGCATTTCATGTATTTCAAAACAATGGTTTTACAAGCGCAGCGCTGTGTTTTGTTGCATTCATAATCAAGTAAGATTTCGAGGGTGTCGGTTTGTGATACATCCAATCCGGTATATTTTATCAGCATCGTGGCCGGCTTGAAACTCATCAATTCCAGCTCGCTGCTTTGGTTAATGGAATAGCTGCTTCCGTTTGTTATTAATCCGTTGCTCGTCAAGCTGGTTTCGTTGTTGTTTTCATCCACATACACAAAATAAGGGTAAATATTCGCCTCTGACAAAGGCTTGTCGTCTTTAAGGATGTTGAACCACACCACTGCAAACCGATAGTCATCATCGCAACAGCTATTCAGCAAAAGAAGAATGAATAAGAGAATTGATATTTTTTTCATTATTTCCCTGATCTAAACTCAACGATCATTTTCTAATGGTATGATCAACCAAAAACACCGAATTACATTTCATGTATTTCAACACAACGGTTTTACAAGCGCAGCGGTTGCTTTTACAATCATAATCAAGCAGTATTTCCAGGGTATCCGTTTCGGGCAGATTGTTGTATCTGATAAAGATTGTTGCAGGTTTAAAACTGATGCTTTTCATGTAGGATGATGGAAGAAAATAGAGACTGTCGCCAGTATCCAATTCAAAGGGCAATGTAACTTCTTCTGATTCTCCTGAAACAAAATGGAATGAAGGCGTAATGCCTGCTTCCTTGAGTATTTTCCCATCTTTGAAAATAATTACATAGACTTCGGCCGCGGTGTGAAAGTCGTCCTTGCAACATGCTGTCATAAACAATACAAGAATAAAAAAAATGACCTGTTTCATTGTTTGAAGCCTACAAAAAGGTTAAACAAATTTGTATGAATATGAATTGACTTAAAAGATCGTTGCAGGCATTCAATACTTCGAATGATTTGTTGTTTTCATGGGCTGGTTTTTTAAATGAATCACAAAGATAAAGTTTTTATAACTGGAAGTCAATGAATTTTATATGTACGATTTATTTCCTTCTTTGTTTCAAAAAAAGCTATTTGCTTTTCAATTTTTAAAAAGCGATTCATTGTGAACCAGCAACTTAACTCACAGCCTTGATTTCATAAAACTTTTAAAGCTCAGTCGATTCCTTTCAGCAGGGATGGTCTTTCACGGCAGCAAAAATGGCCAGACCGCCTTCAGCAGTTTCCTTGTAAAGACTTGGTAGGTCGCGGCCGGTGGCTTTCATGGTTTGTACAATTTTATCAAATGAAACAAAGTGCTTTCCGTCGGAGAGCAATGCATACATATTACAATCGAGGGCGCGTGCTGCAGCATGGGCATTGCGCTCAATGCAAGGCACTTGCACCAAACCGGCAATGGGGTCGCAGGTGAGACCCAGGTGGTGTTCCAGACCCATTTCAGCCGCATATTCCACCTGTTGGGGAGTGCCGCCAAAAAGTTGGTTCACGGCAGCCGAAGCCATGGCGCAAGCCGTACCAATCTCGCCCTGACAACCCACTTCAGCACCGCTGATGCTGGCGTTTTCTTTCACGATGTTTCCAATCAATCCCGCGGTAGCCAGAGCTTTGATGATTTTCTGGTCGGAGAAGCCGTGGGCATGTTTGGCATGATACAATACAGCCGGCAACACACCGCTCGAACCACAGGTAGGCGCTGTGGACACCTTGCCACCGGAAGCATTTTCCTCAGAAACTGCCAATGCATAGGAGAATACAAGACTACGGCTTTTAAGGGAATCCTTCAGGCTTTGGGCACGGATATAATATGATGAGGCTTTACGTGGCAGTTTCAGTATTCCTGGTAAAACACCTTCATTTTCGATGCCTCTTTGAACGGATTCCTGCATCACCTTCCACACTCCGGTCAGGTGATCCTGATAGCCAGGCGCTTCGTGAAGGTGAACATATTCCCAGAAATGCCTGCCGTTTTCCTCGCACCACTTCAAAATATCTTTCATATGTGTGAGCGGATAAACCCTTTCAACTGACTCATCTTCAGTTCCGTCGGTGATTGCGCCTCCTCCTGTGCTGTAAATAGTCCATTCGTCAAAAGTGTTTTTTTCTGCATCGAGGGCTTCGAGTTTCATGGCGTTGGGGTGTCGTGGCAGAAAAGTCTGTGACTCCCAAATAAAAGTAACCGGTTTTGGCAATAACAATTGTTCCACTGCCAGATCGGTGAGATGTCCTTTTCCGGTTGCGGCAAGGCTTCCGTAAAGCGTCACCCGGTAAGCTGCTGCTGATGAGGTTCGTTGTTTGAATATTTCCGTTGCACGGGAAGGTCCCATTGTGTGACTGCTCGACGGACCGTAGCCTATTCTAAAAATATGTTTAATAGTATCCATACCAGTTGTTTGATTTTACAAAATAACAAAGAATAGTTGAGGTGCTGTTTTGTTCGTTTTCTTAATGCTGACCCAATTGTCTATTTTTGCGTTTCAAAACTTAGCTACAATGAAAAAGATCACGTTTCGGCAAAAGCAGCTGGCTTATCGGATACATGGACAAGGGCCTGCAATGGTATTTCTGCATGGCTTCCCTATGGATCATCGGGTTTGGGAGATTTTTACATCTGTTTTTTCAAAACAGTTCACAGTTATATGCCCCGATCTTCCTGGCTTTGGTCAATCTGAAATGATTCAGGATGAGCATCATATGTGGCTGATGGCAGAAGCTGTAAATGCCATCCTTGCTCATGAAGAAATTTCCAAAGCACTATTTGTTGGTCACTCAATGGGGGGTTATGCTGCATTAGCCCTTGCGAAACAATATCCTGAACGTGTTTCCGGTCTTGTGCTATTCCATTCACATGCTGCTGAGGATGAGGCAACTGCACGAGCCAACCGCGCGAATGCAATTGTGGATGCAATAACTGATATTCATGGTTTTATACACCGGTTTATTGATGGTTTATTCGATGCGCCCTTTAAACAAAAGTATCCTGAGCGTGTCGATCGAATACAGAAAATAGCTGAAAGCCAAAGGAAAGAAGCTGTTACAGCAGCCATTGCAGGTCTACGTGATCGTGAAAGTCAACTTCAACTTCTGAGTGAGTTAAACTGTCCTGTATTGTTTATTTTGGGAAAAAATGATTCGCGTATGCCTTTTGCCCGAATTTTGGCTCAGGTGGCATTGCCGTCACATGCCGAGTTAATGCTGCTCTCAGGTGTTGCACATATGGGATTTGAAGAAACGCCTGATATTACAAAGCAAGCGATTCTTCATTTTGCTTTGCGTTGTCAAAATCATGCTGAGGGTTAAAACATATGTTTTCAAACAGTTATCAGGTATAAAGGAATTCTGTGATTAAATCCGGCAAGTTTTAAGCTTCTTTTCCACTTAGCCAGGCCCTGAAAAGTGGAGAGCGTTCAGTGCTCGAAATCGCTTCTTCTTCGCAAGCAGGCTTCAAAATAACCTTGATCCGTGATTTGCTGTAAGTATGTAATTTATCAATGGAATTAAAAGAAATGATGAATCCCCGGTTGATACGAAAAAACTCTTCCGGGTTAAGCTCGAGCTCGAGTTGATCCAGACTTTGATCGATGGGATAGCGCTCACCGCTGTTGAGTTTTGCAAAAACGATTTTTTCAAAAATATAGAAATAAGCCACTTCTTTTGTAAGAAACACTTTGATCTGCTGACCCACTTTTACCATAATCCGCTGTAAATACTTAGTTTGTTTTGACTGCAGTAAATGAGCAAGTTGCAAATAATCGATAGCTGCTGCGGGCTTATTTAACCGACTGAATTTTTGCCAGGCAGCTTCCAACTCATTTTTTCGCAAGGGTTTGAGCAGATAATCGATGCTGTTTACTTTAAAAGCCTGTAGAGCAAAAGTGTCATAAGCAGTCGTAAAGATGACCGGACAACTGACAGTGACTTGTTTAAAAATCTCAAAACTACTTCCGTCGGCCAGTTGAATATCCATCAATATCAGATCGGGATGCGGATTGGATTTCAGCCAGATAACAGAAGACTCGATGCTGTCAGTCATGCCGGCAATTTGAACAGATGGTTCAATTTCTTGTATTAAACGAGCAGTACGCTGTGCTGTAGCCTCTTCATCTTCAACTATTAGTACCCGATTCATTTGTTATAATTATTAATAATCCTACGAAAATCGGTAAAAAAACAGTTTGTGACAGCTTTTTTCTTCCAAAAAGTAAAACCATAAATCTTATCTTTGTTGTCAGAGTATTCTATTCTTCATATTTAGAATTTCAAACTTAATCCCTGATAATATGACTTTAGAACCAGATCTTATTAAAATTTTTACAGGTCGTGATGTGTTAGTTCATATCTTAAAAGACGAATTGGAAAGTGTTGGAATTGGAGCAATGATTCGTGATGATTTTTATTCCGGCGCACTTGCAGGGTTCGGTGGAACACCAAATGTTGTTGATTTATATGTTCTTAGCGAAGACTATTCAAAAGCTGAAGAAATTGTTAAAGATTTTAAGGAACGTAACCTTGAATAAGGTTCAGGAATTTTTTTTGAACGATTATCCGAAAATTTTTCATTTCGTTTCAAATAACTTCTTCATCCGTAAGTTTAAATATTTTTAAGGAAGGTCATTTGAATGGCAATAAAGCTTCATGCTTAAAGTTTTACCTTTGCAACGCCCTTTAAAGGCACTGTCCCTTTATCTAAAAGAACATGAAACATAGCAATCATCCTAGTTTTTGGGTTTTTATGACCCTTTTGGCCTCTGTTTTTTTTCAAACACCTTTGCTTTATAGTCAATCGCAGCCCACATTACTTTCTTTGACCGAAGTTATAAAAATTGCGCAGGATCGCTCACCTGATGCAATGATTGCGCGTCACCGGTTCAAACGCAGTTATTGGGAATACAGAAGTTTTAAAGCAGGCTATCTACCCAACCTTAGTCTTGATGCTACGCTTCCTAATTTCAACCGAACCATTGATGCTATCACGCAATCAGACGGAAGTGAAACCTATCGCGAGCGTACCCTGGCGCGGTATTCTGCAAACCTTTCACTCACACAAAAAGTCGGTCTTACCGGTGGTGAGGTTTTTTTGCAGTCGGGCTTACAACGTCTCGACAATTTTTACACTGATACTTCAACCCGTCAATATCTTTCAAGTCCGGTTGTAATTGGTTTCCGACAGCCAATTTTTGGTTATAATTCATACAAATGGGACAAACGGATTGAGCCCATGCGGTACGAAGAGGCCCGGCGGCAATACCTTGAAACTCATGAACAGGTGGCGTCAACGGCTATCAATCATTTCTTCAACCTGTTGATGGCACAAGTAGAAAAAGGGATTGCACTCAAAAATCTGGCTAATTATGATACCCTTTTTAATATTGCAAGGGGTCGTTTTGTCCTGGGTAAGATAGCTGAGAATGAATTGTTACAGCTCGAATTGAATCTCCTTAGGGCTGAGGCTTCAGTTGAAACAGCCGACCTTAATTACCAAAATATGCTCTTTACGTTTAAGTCGTATCTCCGCTTGAAAACAAATGAAGCCATTGAGCTTATTCCACCGGCACAAACTGAATTTTACACTGTTAAAGTTGAAGAGGCAATCAGTGAAGCTCGAACAAACACCTCCTCAGGTTTGAATTTCGACAGACAAGTTTTAGAAGCTGAAAGCGGTTTGAATATGGCACGCACACAGGGCCGTTTCGATGCCGAAATTAATGCCAGTTTCGGATTAACGCAAACATCCGACAAGTTCGAAAAAGCGTACTTCAATCCTTTGGATGAAGAGCGTATTACCGTTGGCCTCACAATACCAATCCTCGATTGGGGACAGGCAAAAGGCCGGATTAAAATGGCTGAGTCGAACCTGGAACTGGTGCGAACCTCAGTGGAACAGAGCCGCATGGATTTTGAACAGAATATTTTTCTGAAGGTGATGCAGTTTAATATGCAGAAAAACCAGCTTAAAATTGCTGCTAAAGCCGATACGGTAGCTCAAAAACGCTTCGATGTAACCCAAAAAAGGTATATGATCGGAAAAGTAAATGATATTTTGGAACTCAATAACGCTCAGATTGACAACGACAATGCGCGCATGGGCTATTATAGCGCGCTAAAAACCTATTGGAGCAGCTACTTTGAGGTTCGCCGCTTGACTCTTTTTGATTTCAGAGACAACCGAAAAATTCATGTAAATCCCGAAAGTGTTTTGTAAACAAGATGCTTGTTTTAGCACATAGGTTTTAATTTACTGATCATTAGTTTTTTAAACAGATTGTTTTGTTTCCGTGTTTGAAACAGTTCACAAAACTAACTACTTCACCAGTCTAAAAAACGTATTTTTGCCACTCAAATATTAACTCCATGGACGAAGTTCGTACCAATTTACTCTTACGCAAACCCGAATGGTTAAAGACAAAAGTACCTGCCGGAAAAACATATCTCTCTGTACGTGAAATTGTTGAAACACATAAACTACATACCATCTGTACCAGCGGGCATTGCCCCAACATGCATGAATGCTGGGGACGTGGAACCGCAACATTGATGATTTTGGGAAATATCTGCACCCGCTCCTGTGGTTTTTGTAATGTTAAAACCGGACGTCCTTTACCTGCCGACTGGGATGAACCTGAGCGTGTAGCCGATTCAGTGAAGAAAATGAATCTCAAACATGTTGTTCTCACCTCTGTGGATCGAGATGACATGAAAGATGGCGGAGCAGAAATATGGGCACTTACAATTAAAGCAATAAAACGCGAAAGTCCCGGAACAACAATGGAGACGCTCATTCCCGATTTTGATGGCAAAGAGGATCTTATTTTGAAGGTTGTTGAAGCAGGCCCTGAAGTGATATCACACAACCTTGAAACTGTTCGGCGAATTACACCATGGGTGCGTAGTCGTGCCAAATATGACCTCAGTCTAAAGGTACTCGAAATCATCGCCCGTTCGGGAGTTGTAGCCAAGTCGGGCATTATGCTTGGGTTGGGCGAAACCGAACAAGAGGTGCTTGAAACGATGGATGATCTGCGTCTTGCCGGCGTTCAGGTGATGACAATCGGGCAGTATCTTCAACCAACAAGAAACCATTTACCCGTAAAGGAGTTTATCAAACCTGAACAGTTTAAGTTTTATGAAGAAGAAGGACTTAAAAGGGGTTTTCGTCATGTCGAGAGCGGACCAATGGTAAGAAGTTCATATCATGCTGAAAAACATATCCTCTGAAATGGGCACATTACTTTTTGAAGACCTTGGCACGATGGATTATAAGAAAGCCTGGGACTATCAGGAACAACTTTTCAGCGATTTGATCAAAATTAAAGCAGAGGAAGAACAAAATGCCCCTTTTGGAACCTTACTTTTTGTTGAGCACCCGCATGTTTTTACACTTGGAAAAAGTGGAACACCTGAGAACCTACTCGTAAATGAAGAGGTATTACGCAATAAAGGAGCTTCTTTTTATCGCATAAATCGTGGTGGCGACATCACCTATCACGGACCAGGACAGTTAGTAGGTTATCCAATTCTTAATCTCGATGCTTTCCATATTGGAGTTCGTGAATACGTTTACCGCCTCGAAGAATCTGTCATTCAATGTTTATTGAACTATAATATTAAAGCTGAACGCCTTGAAGGAGCTTCAGGAGTGTGGCTTGATGCCGGCATACGTGAAAAATCGCGCAAGATTTGTGCCATAGGAGTACGAGCAAGCAGAGGTGTAACAATGCACGGTTTTGCGTTTAATATAAATACCGATTTATCCTTTTATCAACTCATCAATCCGTGTGGTTTTACCGATCGTGGTGTGACGTCATTGAAAAAAGAAATCGGTTCTGAAATTGAAATGGAAGTTCTAAAACAACACTTGCTTCAATCTTTTAAAAAAGTTTTCGAAATTGAGGTTTAGCCTAGCACAACGCCAAGCACTTCATGTGAGTGCAGTCCTTTGAAACCAGGCAAATGCAGCCTGTAGTAAACGATTAGAAGATCGAGTATTTCTCTTCGTAGTTCTCGGGACAATTGAACCTGATAAAGATTTTCAAGACTTGTCAAACAGAGTTGATGAAAGGCGATACTCTGTTTGTCACTCAAATAATGAATGACCGAGGGCTGGTAAAATTTAAAAACACCTTCCATCAAATCAAAAACCTGTCCGTTTTGGAAACGGTCACTTTTAGGATAAAAACCCAGATGCCTGCTCAGTTCTATCATGAAGTATAAATGAAAATCGGCAAAACGTTGCTCTTGAAGATCAAGCCACTGAATTGCCTGATGTATAAAATCGAACAAACGTTTGTTTTGACTGCTTTCAATGATTGTTTTACTCAGTAACTCGCTGATAAATAATACGATAGAGTTTTTTTGAATATTTGAGTGCAGGCTATGAAAAGGAGTTTCAACAGCAATTTCCGACATAAAATGTAATTCACGACCGGGTTTGATTCGGCTCACAAACTCAATCAGCGAAAGTGGTTGAAAAAAAGCTGGTTTAAAACGCGAGTGTTTACCATAGGCACCTTTGATCAGGAAAGAAATCAAACCAAATTCTTCGGTAAAAATTTTCACTATCAGGCTGCTCTCGCTGTACCTGATATGTTGTAAAACGATGCCCCGACTTTGATCGCTCATTGTTTACGCATGACCATAATTTTGGTTGCCAATGTTTCAATACCCAAGTCATCGCTGATAAATACCATATAAATGCCTGGATTAACATGTTTTCCATTGAGAATTTTTCCATCCCAGATTGCCTGTCCGCCTTCGGAGCGTGTTTGAAAAACAAGGTTTCCGCTCAGATCTGTTATTTTAACAATAGCGTCCTGAACCATGCCTTTGATAGCAATTGGACCGCTATGTTCAGGGCGTACCGGATTGGGATAGGCAAACACATCCGTGTTGACAGGTGTTGGAGTTGTTGCATTGCCTTTAAAAGAAATGATACCGTTGGGTGTTCCAAAGAATACTTCCCCATCTTCTGTGATGGCTATGCTGTTGATCGTATTCGACAGAAGCGGACTGTTATCGGTATTGAAATAAAAGATCTGCTCGAGACCATCCTTCGACATAAGGAAAGCACCATTTTCGGTTCCAAACCATTTTTTGTTTGATCCGTCGATGGCCATCGAAAGAATTTTTTCACTTCCCAAAAGGTAATCTGCTTGTCCGGTCCCATCGTTTCTGGGCACTAAAATCTGTTGCGCATCATAATTGGCTCCTGTTTCGAAAATTCGTTCAGGGCTGTAGATGATGGCTGGGCCTTTATCTGTTCCAATCCACACAGCACCATCATGATCTACGGCTAGCGATAAAACCGAATTTCCAGGAATGTTACCTGTATTTGGGCTGTTTGTGAGAATTTTCAACCGATCGTCACTTGTAATATCAAGTGTATTGTTATCATTAAAAACCATCACCGGACCTTCCGACCTGCGCAGAATCCATTTATAATTATTGTTGTCGATGATCATATTTCCAATATCAGTTCCACTTGCACTTGAACCCAGATAAAAAGAATTCCAGGATCCATCCGTTTTTCTTACAGATAGCAAATTGGTAGTGCCTGTGTTAGCTACCCAAAGATTATTGTACGAATCAAAATCAAGACCACTTATATTTACCAGACTTGGGTCGGCCAGCCATGGACGCAAACTGCTGTTATGACTGGAATAAATGTTGGTTAATTCCCGATCAGTGAATTCAAGTACACCTTCTTGCCAGGTTCCAATATAGGCTTTGTTTGGGTTTAACGGATCAACTGCAACGCTTACAAAATCGCTGATAGTGTCGAATCCATTGGTATTGGATGAGTTATGAGTTTTCCAGCTAGTGCCGTCAAACGAAAAAACACCATCAATCATATATCTTTTTCCCCAGTCGTTACGTCTGCCCCCTGAAGCAACCCAAACATTACCGGCAGCGGCTTTGAGTTCATACACGCTTGTTGTTCCCGGTCCATTGGGTAAAAATTGTTCTGCACTGAATCCGCTGTTATGCACCCTGAGCATTCCACGCTTACGGTCACCAATCCAAAGCGATTCATCATTTTCAAAAACGGCTGAAAGTGGTTCAATGAATGCGCCTTCAGGTTGATAAATGGTCGAAATCAACTGCATTTGAGCATTATACAAATAGGCATTGAAATGGTTTACAATAACAAAATGATCGTTGTTGGCTCTGAATTGTCGGTGAAGTGAGGTATTTGTTTTATCAAAATAATTCCATGCGCTTCCATCAAAAACAAACATGGTGTCGGCATCATAAGCGCCTCTTGAATAATTGAGGTAGATTTTATCATTAAAAGTTTCAATTTGATTGTAATTGAAGCTTTGATGCCTTAGCCGACTGTCTTTTGTCCACTGATTAAAATCAGCCAGGTTAGGACTATCGAGAGAAGCATAATAAACGCCCGATTCGGTTGCAGCATAAAGTGTGTTGGCGTGGACTGCCAGATCATTTACGTTGATGTAGCCTCCTTGAGGTCCAATCAAATACGTATCAAACACTTCCTCACGTTCGATATCAATCACCACAATGCCAAAGCCACACGAGAGGTAAGCGTATTTTCCAATGAAAAGAATATTGTTAATTGTTTTATTTCCAACAAGTTCTTTGTTTTTTATGTCGCTTAGGTTAATTATCACGCCTTCTCTGATAAGGTCGATATTGGTATTAGCATAAGCCACAAGTAAGGTTTTATTCTGTTGGTTATAACTTATTTTTCGGATTCCGATATCACTTAAACCATTCACTTTGTTCAAGACAGACAAGCTATTGTCAGCTTTATTGTAAATGAATAAATCATAAGGAGTGGCGGCATACACTTTTTGTTCGGCAAGCTCCACATCAATCACCCGCTGATAGGGTAAATGAGTTCGCCATTGACCAATAGCAATACCTTGGGTATAAGCTGCTAAAGTGCTGAATATTAGTAAACCAACTATAACTAAGTAACGATTGAATTTCATAATTTCAAAATAGGGTTTCAATACGATTGTTTTTGATTTGTGTCTCAAAGGCAATTTTTGTTGCCAGAAACTGTTTTTTGACTTAATTCTATTTACTTCGTTTTGAGAGGCATAAGTCAACACTTGACCTAATAACTAAAAAACACTTGATTTATTGTGTTGTCTTTGCGTGCCATGAGGGGAGTTTTAGCATCAATGAAAGTGCAATATTGACCATGCTAATTTGACGTATGTCGGTTCGAATGGAACCTGTACCAGTTAAAAACTGGAATTCAGCTTTGGAGCGAAGAAATTCAGCATCAAGAGCCAGTTCGTAGCAGGGAGTTAATTCGTAACTCAAACTTAC
>Ga0351971_1017_pt1 | contig 32922 bp, 23 predicted proteins | sample BONcelFGM3001F11_FD_206746 | JGI IMG/M metagenome (GOLD analysis project Ga0351971, IMG submission 206746) | Enriched cells from coal bed in the Powder River Basin, Montana, United States - BONCAT cells FGM rep2 HSBNCT.FGM.300.1.F11 ...
TGGTTTCATCCATACAGACGACCGGGTGCCGTGGATCATAGGGGCGCTGATAGACCTCAAGCACATCTTCCATATGATAGACAAATTCCCCGTTCGCTTCGGCGGGCAGACACCACATCTTTTTCAACCAAGGCTTAAGTTCATTTTTTTCAGCACCTGGCGCACGGTTTCGCTCGACACCGCCTCCACGTAATCCAACTCGACCATCTTCTCCGCCAGCAGTTTCAGCGTCCAGCGGGAACGCTCTTCCGGCGGTTGACCACAGACCAGCGCGACCAGATGGGCTTCCTGCGCGCCATCTAACCGGCGTTGATAGTCACGGCGGGGTGCTTTCGGGTCGAGCGCCGCTGGCAAGCCTTCGGTCACAAACCGTTCGCGCACCCGTTCAATCGTCGAAATACTGACCTCCAGTGCCGCGTGGATGGCTTCATCACGCCATCCTGGCTGTCCTTCGCTCTCGTCTGCCTTGAGCAAAATCCGGGCGTGCGTGAGCTTTCGGGCGGCAGCTTTCCCTTTACTCAGGAGTTGGTGCAACTCACGCCGTTCTTCGTCGGTCAAGGTCACCCGATACTTCTTCATGTTCGGTTTCCTTTTGGCTTTTGTTTACCCTTCAGGAAACCTCATTCTTTCTTACCCGTCAATTCACCACGGTTAGACCACTAGCTGTTGGCGCGTCAGCCGATAAAACAATTCGAATTTTCCAAAATCAATTGGCAATGTGCCAATAAAAGGAGAATAAATGGGCGGAATCAATTCCACCCGGTGGGCTAATCATCATAAGAAGACCCGCGTTGAGGACTGTGTCGGACTTGAGGTCAATGGCTTGCTCGACGCGCTGGGGCGGAAAATGCTCACTCGCCCCAGGAAGGGTGGACGTAGCATCGCGTGGACTGATGAGTACAGCGGCCTTACTGCGGGCGCCTATGTCGAATACGATAGCAGTGGTGCATTCACGTTGCTGTGTCTCATGTATCGTGCCTACGGTTGGGATGGCACTCCCAACGATGTGGTCGTAAAAGTCGAGCTGACACCGACAGAAACGAACTTCAACGGCCTGCGTTACTGGTTTGCCTGTCCATCGTGTCAGAGCAGGGTAGGGAAGCTTTACCTTCCACCGGGAAAGCTTTACTTCGCGTGCCGTCACTGTCATGACCTGACGTATCGCAGCGCTCAGACCGCGCATGAGCCCTCAGTTGAAGAGCGCCTCCAAAAGCTAGAACAACGCGTAGCGAAGCTATAACCAGAGTTCCGCCACCAAGCCAGTAGATTCCAGCAATGGCTAGCATAGGGGCAGAAGAGGTTTTTCAGAACGGTTCTGAAGACGCATAAGTCCAGCAATGTGGGAGTTCTCAGAACGGTTCTGAAAACAGCTCGCCATGTCGTGTAGGTAGCTAAAGATCTGAAGAAAAGAGGCTCAGTGGCCCTTTCGGAAAGAGGACACAATGCCGCGGGCGGATTGCTAGAACGGACTAACTTTTCTATGGCCTACCAGCCCTTCCGGATCTCATAGAGGCTCTTGGCGTTGAGTATTCAGATCGCCTCAATTTCCTTCGTACTTTGCGCTCCGGTGGAGTCCTTGAACCAAAGCTGAGGGGTAGTTGATCGGTCATTCGTCGACTATAAAACAGAAATCGTTCGCATTGCATGGGCCGGACTGTCCGCGAATTCGCGCCTAAAAACGGTTGACCTGGAACGCATGTTCGTATACCCTGAGAAAAATAAGCATGAGGTCATCATGAACGCCATCACCTCTGATGACGTGCTTCGGATTATCCGCACGCACCCCCACATTCCGACCGTTGCCGAGATCGCAGCAGCACTCCGCGTCGACAGTGCCACTGTGCGCGAGCACCTGGCTGCCTTGCGCGAGCAGGGCCGGGTGCAACCGATGCCGGAGCGTCGGAGCGCGTAGATGCGTATCGCTCAGCGAAGCCTGGCGCACTGCCGGGCGTTTCGTGTTCCCGTTCGAGGCGAGCGCCTCAACCCGCTCGGATGCGCGAACAAACCCGCGAATTTCCCTCTGTTCTATTGACCGCATGCCGTCATCCGTAGTACATCTGTTCTAACAGCGGCGAGCAGAAGCCTGACTCGTCCAACACCTGACGCTTTCACAGGCGTTCGAGCACGCCCCGGACAGCTCCCGTCCGGTTTGCTCTCTTTTTGCGTATTTATCGCCAGGTCGCTGTGGTGTTCGTTGATAAAACACCTACGAGCCGGAACTGCCCCCTTCATTGCGCCAGTGGGTAAGGTATCTGACTCCCGATGGAGGCATAAACATGAACTCGCTTCGTGAGGCACGCTTTGCCGAAGTCATGGCGGATATCAAAACACGCTGGGGGGCCGACGCCATCCGGCCCCTGAGCGCCAAACCGGCGGCAGCAACGATGCCAGTTTTGCCGACAGGCTTCGACGCGCTGGATAGACTCATGACGGGTGGCGGGTTGCCGGTCGGCCAGTTGACGGAGTTGCACGGGGACTTTGCGTCCGGCGTGACGACGCTCGCCTTCCGCATGCTCGCCCACGGGCAGACGGCCGGCGCGGCCCATCCGGCGGCTTATATCGACCTGGCCCGCGCCTTCGACGCCGACTACGCCGCCCGCTGCGGCGTCAACTTGCAGCGTCTGCTGGTCGTCTGTCCCGGCGCGCTGGATGAGGCGTTCGACATCGCCGGCGAGCTGATTACGCGTTACGGCGCGCGGCTGCTGATTCTCGACCAGTCCTTTGAGACGCCGCTGGCCGCGCGGCGCGCCATCGCCAGCGCCGCCTTCCGGCGGTTGGCCGCGCTCATTCGCGGTTCGGCCTGCGCGATCCTTGCCCTGACCCGGCCGCAGCCGGGCCTGGCGCAGTCGCCGCTCCAGCCCTACGCTGCCCTGTGCCTGCACCTGCGCCTGATCCGCTGGACCCGCCGGCATGGCGACGTCGACGGCTGCGAGACGCAGATTACCATCGTCAAGCAGAAGCAGGCGGGCGGCGGCCAGCTTCGGCTGCGCCTCTCATTCGAACCCGCCAAACGAGGCTTTGTATGATTGCCTGTGTTCTTATCCCCGCTTTCCTAACGATGGTCGAGCGCCTGGCGAACCCGGCGCTGGCCGGCGCGCCGCTCGTCATCCGCGCGACCGACGCGCGTAGCTACGTCTACGCCAGCGACGCCGAAGCCGCCCGCGCCGGTGTGCTGCCGGGCATGCCGATCCGCCAGGCGCTCGCGCTCTGCCCGGGCGCCATCATGCTCCCGGCCAATCCGCCGCGCTACCGTGACGCGCTCGACGCCCTGGCCGAAAGCCTGCTGCTCTTCACCGACCGGGTCGAAGTCGCCGGGCTGCCGCGCTTCGGCAAGGCCTGGCGTCGCCGAAGCGGACTGCCCGTCCAGGCGGCGCATTACCACGCCGTCGCCTCCCTCGATCTTGGCAAGCTCAAGCCGGCCGAGGCGATGGACCTCGGCCGCCAGCTTCAACGCCATATTCAGACCTATCAACGGATGCAGGCAACGGTCGGTCTGGCCGCCGGCAAGTTCACCGCCTACGCCGCCGCCCGGCTGGCGCAGCCCGGCGACGTGCCGCTCATCCGACCCGGCAGCGAGGCCGGCTTTCTGGCGCGGCGGCCGGTCGGCCTGCTGCCGCTGGAACCGGAAATCGCGCGCCGTCTGCGACTGTTCGGCATCGACACGATCGGCGCGTTCGCGGCGCTGCCGGCCGGCGCGGTGCTGGCCCAATTCGGCAAGCCCGGTCGCCAGCTTCACCGGCTGGCTAACGGCCTGGACGACCGGCCGGTGTGTGCGCGGCCGCCGCGGCGCGAGGAGCGGCTGCGCCAGCCGTTCGACGATCCGGTCACCCACGAGCCAACGCTTGCGGCTGTCATCGGCGAGCTGGCGGAAGGCCTGGCCCGCCGGCTGAACGGCGCGGCCCTGCAAGCCCGTGGGCTGCGGCTGGCGCTGCACACCGACGACGGCGCAGGGCATGAGGTCGAGCGCCGGTTGCGCCGGCCGCAAGCCGATGCCGCCCACCTCAGCCGGACGCTGCTCAAGCTGTTTGAAGGCCTGGCGCTGCGCCGGGGCGTGACGGAAATCACGGTTAGCGCGCTCGATCTGGTGCCGGTCGAGCACCGGCAGTTGGACCTCTTCGGCCAGGAACACGACGAGCAGGCGACGGCGCGCGCGCTCGACGACCTGGTCACTCACTTCGGCGACGACTGTTTCTACCGCGCGTCCGTCGTCGACGAAGCGGCGCGGCTGCCGGCCGAGCGCTTCGAGCTGGCAGCGGTCGAGGCGGCATGACCTACCTCTTGTCTCCCGACATCGGGCGCGTCTCCGTTCGCGTCGATGCCGGCGGCCAGCCGACGGATTTTGTCTGGCAAAAGCGCCGCCACCGGATTGCTGAAATCGTCAACCGCTGGCGGCTTCACGACCGCTGGTGGTACCGCTCGGTGGCGCGCGATTATTACAAGGTCACGACGGCGGACGGCTGGCTGGTGGTCTTGTACTTCGACTGGTCGGAACGGACCTGGTATCTGGAACGCCTCCAGGACTGACACACAGACCCCTCATGGCCTACGTTGAGCTTCACTGCCATAGTTACTACAGCCTGCTCGACGGCGCGTCCTCGCCGGAGGACCTGGTGACCCGCGCCCAGGCGCTCGACATGGACGCGCTCGCGCTGACCGACCATGACGCCGTCTATGGCGCGGTGCGCTTCGTCAAAGCCGCCAAGGCGCACGGCATCCGCCCAATCCTCGGCGCGGAGCTGACGCTGGCCGACGGCCATCACCTGACGCTGCTGGTCGAGAACGACGACGGCTGGCGCAACCTGTGTACGCTCATCTCGATGGGCCGGCATCACGCCGCCAAAGGCGCGTCGCGGCTGCCGCTGGCCGCCCTGGCCGAGCACCACAACGGCCTGATCGCGCTCTCCGGCTGCGAACAGGGCGCGATCCCGGCGGCGCTGGCGCGCGGCGATCATGCCGCCGCGATTGCCGGCGCGCAGAGCTATCGCGACCTGTTCGGCCCGGACCACTTCTACCTGGAGCTGCACAACCACCGGCTGCCGGAAGACCAGGCGCTGACCCGGCAGCTCGTCGCCCTCGCCCGCCTGCTCAAGCTGGAAACGGTCGCGACCAACAACGTCCACTACGCCGAGCGCCGCGCCCAGCCGTTACAGGATATCCTGGTCTGCATCCGCCATCAGATGACGCTCGACGAGTCGGCGCACCTGCGCCGCGCCAATGCCGAGTACCTGCTGAAACCGGCGCCGGCGATGGCGGTGCTGTTTGCCGCTTACCCGGACGCGGTCGCGAACACCGTTCGGATCGCCGAGCGCTGCCGGTTCGAGCTGCACTACGGCTTACAGGACCTGCCGGTCTTCCCGACGCCGAACGGTGAGGACGCGATGACCTACCTGCGCCGACTATGCTCTCGGCGTCTGCCGGAACGCTACCCAGGCACGCCCTCGGCGGTCTGGACCCGGCTCTATCACGAGTTGAGCGTGATCGAGCGCAGCCGGCTGGCGAATTATTTCCTGATCGTCTGGGACATCGTCCGTTACGCGCGCGAGCAGGGCATTCGCTGCCAGGGGCGCGGTTCCGCCGCCAACTCGCTGGTAGCGTACCTGCTCAATATTTCGCCGATTGATCCGTTGGCGCATGACCTGGTGTTTGAGCGCTTTCTCTCCGACGAGCGCCAGGCCGTCCCGGACATCGACATCGACTTCGACGCCGCCCGCCGGGAAGAGGTCATTCAGTACGTCTACAGCCGCTACGGTCTCGATCACGCGGCGATGGCCTCGACGCTGGTCACGTTCCGCGCCCGCTCAGCCGTCCGCGACGTCGGCAAGGCGTTGGGGCTGCCGCTCGACGTGATCGACGATATCGCGCTGTCATTGGACCGGTTCCGCGACCGGGAGGTCGAAACCAATGAGCGAGCGCCGCTGTTTCAGAGCGCGCTCGGCGCCGGCATGCGCGAGCAACTCCTGCATTTCTGCCGCCAGATCGAGGGCTTTCCGCGTCACCTCGGCATCCACAACGGCGGCATGATCCTCACCGGCGCGCCGATTGCCGACCGGGTGCCGACCGAGCCGGCCACCATGCCGGGCCGGGTGGTCGTGCAGTGGGACAAGGACTCGCTCGAAGAGGTCGGCCTCATCAAGATCGACATTCTGGGACTGCGGATGCTCTCGGCCATCGCCGAGACAGTTGCGCACGTCGAGACGCTGACCGGCGCGCATCCTGACCTGGAGCGGCTCCGCTACGACGACCCGGCGATCTTCGCCATGATTACGGACGCCGACACGATTGGCGTCTTTCAGGTCGAATCGCGCGCCCAGGCGCAGATATTGCCCCGGCTCAAACCGCGCACGTTCGAGGACATCATCATCTCGATTTCGCTGATCCGGCCGGGGCCGGTGCAGGGCGACATGGTCCATCCCTACATGGCGCGCCGCGCGGGTGAGGCCGAAGTCGGCTACGCGCATCCGCGCCTGGTGCCCGCGCTTCAGGAGACGCTGGGCGTCATCCTGTATCAGGAACAGGTGCTGAAGGTGGCGCGCGATCTCGCCGGCTTCACCGCCGGGCAGGGCGAGCAATTGCGCCGCGCGCTCGGTAACAAACGGGCGAGCGAGGCCATCGAGTTGTTGGAGGAGACGTTCATCGCCGGCGCGGTCGCTCAGCAGGTCTCCGAAGCGGTGGCGCGGCGCGTCTTCGCCCAACTGCGGGCTTTCGGGGGGTACTCGTTTCCGAAGAGCCACGCGGCGGCGTTCGCGGTGCTGGTCTATCAGTCGGCCTGGCTGCGCTACCACTACCCGGCGGCCTTCTATACGGCGTTGCTCAACAACCAGCCGATGGGCTTCTGGACGCCGGCGGTGCTGGTCAACGACGCACGCCGGCGCGGGATCGTTGTGCTGCCGGTCGACGTCAACATCAGCCGGGGGAACTGCGCGGTCGAACAGGGCGGCATCCGGCTCGGCCTGACCTATATCGACGGTCTCGGCGACCAGGCGGCGCTGCGCGTCGAACGCGCCCGGCAGGCGGGACCGTTCACGTCGCTCAAGGATTTCTGTCAGCGGACGCGGCTGGCGCGGCGGCTGGTCGAGAACCTGATCCTGGCCGGCGCGATGGACGTATGGGGTGTCGCACGCCGCACACTGCTTTGGGACCTGGGCCTGATGCCGGCTGACGCGAACGAGCTGGCGCTCGACTACCGCACTGCGCCGGTCTCGCTGCCGCGGCAGAGCCGGGCCGAGGCCCTGAGTACGGAATGCGAGGTGCTGGGCCTGGCGCTGAGCGACCATCCGACCGCGCTCTACCGCGAGCGGCTGACCAAACTGCGCATTCTGACCAGCCAGGACTTGACGACCTGCGAACATGAGCAAGCCGTCAAGGTGGCGGGATTAGTCGTCGTCCATCAAGCGCCGCCGACCGCCAAGGGCTTTCACTTCATCACCCTCGAAGACGAGCATGGCCTGATGAACATCATCGTTCGACCGTCGATCTACCGCCGCTTCAAGCGCGTCCTCCGCGAGCAGCCGCTGCTGATTGTCGAGGGCCATATCGAGCGGCAAGCGGGTGTCATCAACGTCGTCGCCGAGTTCGTGCGGCCTCTGCGCAGTAGTGCGTATTGAACCCAGCTCTTGCGCGCAGGGTGGCCGGAAGCGCGCAGATGGCTTGCGCATCGGCATCAGGGTGCCGATGTAGCGATCAGTCGCTCTTTTGAATGCCTGAAAGGTGAGTTCTTCTAAGGATAAGTCATGTATCTTGTCTGCGGGATCTCATCAATGGGGCTTATGCTTGTAGACACGAGGTGTGGGTGAGATTGGCTGCGAAATAATCGAACAACGGTTTTCATATCTGGTTCCAGGGCTTTGAACCACGATCGGTTATCACAGCGAAACATCCATGCAGCGATCTGTCACCGCCGTTGATGAACTGGTCGAGGGATTTTTCATGAAGAATACAGCAAGATACGTCCTTATCACCGGCGTCACGGGATATATCGGCGGGCGGCTTGTTCCGGCCCTGTTGAAAGCAGGGTATCGTGTTCGGGTGCTGGCGCGCGATCTCGGACGCCTGGAGGGACGCCCGTGGCTATCCGAGGTCGACGTGGTGCAGGGCGATGTACTCAAGCCGGAAACGCTGGACGCGGCGCTCGAAGAGGTCGACGTCGCCTATTACCTGATCCACAGCATGCGCGGCAGCGACAATTTCCACGAGCGGGACATACAGGCAGCACGTAACTTCGGTGCCGCAGCCCAGCGCCAGGGCGTGCAACGCATTATTTATCTCGGTGGGTTGGGCGACTCCGGCTCCGATCTTTCCAAACATCTGCGTTCACGCCAGGATACCGGTGACGCGCTTCGCGAGGCTGGCGTTTCAGTGACGGAATTCCGCGCCGGCGTGATTATCGGCTCAGGCAGTCTGTCGTTTGAGATGATTCGTTATCTGACCGAGCGCGTCCCGATTATGATCTGTCCGCGCTGGGTCTACACCCGTATTCAGCCGATTGGGATTGTCGACACGCTGAACTACCTGGTCAGCGCGCTCGATACGCCGGAGAGTGGTGGGGAAATTATCGAGATTGGTGGGGCCGAGGTGATGACCTACCGCGACATGATGTTTGGCTATGCTCGTGCCCGTGGACTGCGTCGATGGATGATCCCGGTTCCCGTTCTCACCCCGCATTTGTCGTCGTACTGGGTGCATTGGGTGACGCCGATTCCGAGTGATATTGCTCGTCCGCTGATCGAAGGATTGCGAAACGAAGTGATCGTGCGCGATGACACCGCGCGCAAGCTGTTCCCGCACATTCAACCGATGAACTTTGCGACGGCTGTCAGCCGGACACTTGAAAAACTGGTCGCCAGCGAAGTTGAAACGAGTTGGGCAGACGCACTGGTCAGCAGTCAGCCAGTTGATGTGCCGGCGGTGCTGGCGACACATGAAGGTATGATGCTGGAAAGCCGCCAGCAGATCGTAGCCGCGTCACCCGCTGCTGTCTTTCGTGCATTCACGGGGATGGGTGGCGCCACGGGCTGGCTGTATTTCAACTGGGCATGGCGTCTGCGAGGTCTGGCGGATCGTCTGGTCGGGGGCGTGGGGATGCGGCGGGGACGGCGACATCCGAAGGACTTACGGATTGGCGATGCATTGGATTTCTGGCGTGTGGAAGCGGTCGAAACCGACCGACTGCTGCGTCTGCGGGCGGAGATGAAAGTTCCGGGACTCGCCTGGCTGCAATTCAAGGCCGAACCACTGGAAGACGGAAAGACCCAGCTCAGCCAGATCGCTTTTTTTGCACCGAAGGGCTTGTTCGGACTGCTGTACTGGTATGGCCTCTATCCGATCCATAGCCTGATCTTCTCCGGCATGATCCGCAGACTGGCGGAGCGCGCCGAGACGCAAGCGTAGCCCTTCGGAGGCAACGCGGCTGACGCTCGACCGCCTCAAGCGCGAGAATCACAGGCTGACGGCGGACGCGGGCGATTGGCTCAAGGCGAGACTCCAGTCGCCCTAGGCGAAGACCTGGTGCATATCCTGCACAAACGCCTTAATGCGCGCCGGGTTGCCGCCGACGTGCTCCCAGATTTCTTCGACTTCTTCCTTCGAAAACCGCGTCTCCGGGTAATGCAGCCGCAGTTCTTGCTCGATCAGCGCGGCGGCGTCCTCGCGCGACAACGGCAGCAGGGCCACCCGGCCGCGAGCGCTCACGAGCGGCAGATATCGCTGGCCAATAATGTAGACCGTGGACTTGGCGATTTCGGCGAGCACCTGCTGCAACGGGCCGACGCTCTCGCTCAGGGCCTCGATCTGGTCGAGGACGACGATCACCTGATAGTGCGAAAGATACTCGGTCAGCGAGAAAGCGGCGGCGGCCGTACAGACTAACGTCAGCAAGGCGGCCTCGACGTCCACGATGGACTGTGGCCGGTCGAGCCAGAGGACGTGATCGACGCCGCCCTGGTTGATCTGGTCGCGCACCGTTTCCTGTACAAACGACGTTTTGCCAGCGCCGGCGGAGCCAATAATCTGGACGTGCTTCGGCTGGCTGTCGGCCAGGACGGTCGCCAGCTGCTGTTCCGTGTCGCGCCGGCCAATCAGGCGAACAGGCACGCGCATCGGCAGGGCGTCGTAGAGCCGGATACGGTGTCTTCGCTGGACCGCTTCCATTTCACGCGCTGCTAGCGCCTGTTCCAGCTCGGCCAGCGCGTGGTTCTGATAGCGGGTGAGCGAGCGATAGACGACAGTCGCCACCTCGCAAAACTGCTCGCGAGAGATCTCCAGCTCATCGCGTGCGAACCGGTAGTAGAGTAGTCCCCAGCCCAGCAGCGGCGGATAGGCGGTCAGTCCGTCCTCGCGAATCGCAACCAGGGCTTCCGTCAGGCTGTCCGTCCACTGAACCGCCGGCAAACCGCGAGCGCGCCGCAGCGCCACGTAATGATCGTAAATGAGGGCGATCAAGACCTGTTGCAGCGCCATCCGCCGCATCTGCGCGCTGTCCGGCATGGCCGGCCCAAGCGCCTTCTCCCGAACGATCAACAACTGCTCGAGGCTGCTCGGTTGCTTCGAGCCGCTGTCGTAAATCAGACTTTCCAGGGCATTCAGCAGGGCTTTCTTGTTGATGCGCGGCCGCGTGGGCGTCGTACAGCAAGCGATGGACACCGGTCGTGTTTTCAAGAGGCGTATCGCGGCGGTGGTCACAACGCTGCATGCCGCTTTCCCCCTTGCCCCTCTTTGATTGTCGGATGCCAGCCTGATGCTGCAATGTGGGTCGCCGTGAGACTGTACTTCAACCATAAGCGCACAGACGCCGCCAGAGACACCTAATAATAGGGAGTGCTGCTATCCGCTTATTTACAAACTTTACCAAACAAGATGCTTATACTGCCTTCTTGTATTAGCTACATGTCTGGAGATGCGACGATGCGTGGCATAATACTTAGCGTCTTCTTGCTCATAACCTTCTTTCTCGGTGCCAGTATCGCTGGAACAGCGCCGGTCGCAGTGTTAAGTTGCCCACCCGGAGAGTAAATGGTCGGCGGCAGCCAGGCGGTGAACGCACGGATCGGCGCGGCGACCACGCCCCGCGTTCGCTTGTAGCCGAGCACCGGCACGTTTGCTTTCGCCATCGCATCGTGCGTCACGGTCGCGCCGGGGAACGACACGAGTAGCCCCAACACCGCCGGAATGATCGTCGTCAGCGCTTCCATCAGGTTGTTGAACTGGACGCCGTAGCCAGCCGCACCGATGAGCGCCGCCAGTACCCAGAGGAACGTCGCCACGCCGAACGTCAGCTCCGGCGCGGTGCGTTGCTCGAAGACGGGTATCCGCTTCAGCACGCTCACCAGGACGCTGGTAATCGGCGCGTCGCCGAACGCGCATAGGGCGACCGCTACGACGGATTCCACTGGTCACACCATCCTGGGCCGGTTTGGCCCTCCAACCAGTACTCACACTGGCTGTATTCGCTTCTGCGAGTGGACGGGCGGGAGTCCGGTCGCATCTGGTAGCAATATTGCCAGAAGCTATGTGAATCATCTCCTTCAGAACCGTTCTGAAACCCGTTTTCTCGGCACATTTATGCTGTCCCAAATGTGTCGAGAATGTGAGCGTAAATCAGTACCCTGTCACCTCGTGATGCACCTAGAAGGGTGTGTATTGTGTATGATTTTGTGGGTGTTTTGTGATACAATATAGATACTGATTATTTAAACAAATCGGAACCAATCGAAGATGAGTGACCTCATTCCAGTCTCTGGTGATACTCGTGCTGTCGTGAGCGCGGCGGCTGATCAAGTGGCTTCGCGGCATGTCTTCGACGACTACAAGAGCCGCAAAGCGCCAAACACAATTCGACGACAGGCAAACGATCTTGCGGTCTTTGCAGACTATTTAAGGCAGGTTGGATTCAGCCTGACGCATGACGAGCTTCAGATCGGCTCTGACGCATGGGTTGGCATATCGTGGGGCATCGTCGCCGGCTTTGTTCGCTGGATGCTTCAAACCGGGTACGCTGTCACTAGCGTTAACGTGCGGCTATCGACTGTGAAGACGTACGTGCGACTGGCGTTTCAGGCGGGTGCCATCTCGGCTGAGCAATGGGCATTGATCAAATCCGTGCAGGGCTATCAGAACAAGGAAATCCGCCATATAGATGAAGAGCGCCTCGAAGCAGGAACGGCCACTCGCAAGGGGCACAAGAAGGCGATATCTGTGAGTCTCTCAGATGAGCTTCGCGTCAAGCTGAAACGCGAGCATCCAGACACGCCTCAAGGCAGGCGAGATGCATTACTTATGTGCCTTCTGCTAGATCACGGATTGCGCTGCGGCGAGCTAGCGCTGCTACAGGTTAAGGACATCGATCTTGAGCAGCGCCAGCTACGCTTCTATCGACCCAAGGTGGACAAGGTTCAAACGCACCGCTTGTCGTCGGACACCTTTCGGGCAGCAAGTTTTTGGCTCCAAGAGGGTGGTGCATTTGCCAGCGGGGCACTGCTACGTACGAGCTTGAAGAGCAAGAATGGGGACAAGCTAGGCGACGCCGGCATGAGTGAGCGGGCCATCACGAAGCGTGTTGAATACCTCGGTAGTCGCGTCGGGGTCGAGGGGCTGTCGGCACATGACGGGCGCCACAGTTGGGCGACGACGGCGGCGCGCAAAGGTACAGATCCGTTTGCGCTGCAAGAAGCTGGGGGCTGGAACAGCCTGGCGATGCCACGTCGCTACGTTGAGGCGGCGAAGGTTGCGAATGATGGCGTGAAGCTAGAGTGATCGATGCGGGGAAATTACAGAACCCCTCTCGTCCGACTGACAGTTTTTCGTCAGAACGGTTCTGAGAACCGAAATCTTTGGCGACGATGACTAAGTAATTCTGGGACTACGTTAACGAAGGGCGTTAAGCATTACCTCTGCCAGCTTGAGCACACAAGATCGTCTGTGCTAGCAACTCAAGTAAATGCCTCAGAGGAAAAAACGTTACTCCACGCTTCTGCTGGTTGCTATAATTTGGTCAGAAAAACCGATATGCGGTTGTTCACCATGTGGTGCAGCCTTTGACCGGTTCTTCGGCGAATTAAGCCCAGACACGATACAATCTTGACGAGCGCTCATCGAACGTGGGCGCTCATTCATTTGCTGAGAAAGTCCCTATGAACAATCTAGACATATCAACAGTCATGTTGTTTCTTCAGATCCGACTAACTATTACCAGAGCAGCGCAAAAAGACTCCCTCAATTGGTGGGACGATGAAGCATTAACAACGGAGGGGGCGTTTGTCCTCGACCGTATTTTTCCGATAGCCCCTTCGCTTGCTGCAAAGAATCTCGCACTATCAGCGGCAGCAGCGCGCCATCAAACCGCGTTTGTCGAAATAGACTCTCCGATCCATCTATTCCGGCTAGATCATCGGCGGAACGATTACCTGACTTGGCGCCACAACCGACTAGTGCGCGATCTTGACTTTAGCGCACCCATCCCTGACCTCGATTCCCTGCGTCAGCGACTGCTTATGCTTATTGGCCGAGAACCAGAATACCATGTCATTGGTAGGCGTATGCCGACCGGGGCGTTGCGTATTCATGCTGCCGCCTCTTCCACAATGACTGAGAAAGCCGGTGTACTTGCCTTTGCTTACCTTGAGGGCGAGCTAGGACAGCCGATATTCCCGTTCCTGGTGGAGCAAGCATAGATGCAAGGCCTAGCCGAAGCCTACTATACCAGTCGAATTATTAAAGCGAGTGCGCTGATAGCAGATACGAAGGCGCTCCTCGTCGCATGGGACTCCGACACAAGCACGCGTCAAAACCTTAACCGTTTGCGCCAGGAGAATATTTTTGGCAAGACATCCCGCAGTCGCGCCCATGCTGTGCTTCGTATCTTTCGCCAGCGCTACTTTGACAGGCCCGAAGTTGGCGCAACGCTGGTGGCGCTGGTGCAAAATAGTACGATGCCGCAATGGGTCGACCCACTTCTGTATTTCTTTACGGCGCAAAACGATCGTACCCTGCATGATATAGTTGTCGATACGCTGTATACGCGGAAACAGACGGGCTACATCGATTTGCCAGTGGTTGTTGTACAAAATGCGCTGCGTAATTGGGTGAATGAAGGAAAAACAACCTCTCACTGGTCTGAAGCGACGATAGCACGAGTGACGCGAAACGCGCTCGCTACGCTACGAGATTTTGGAGTTCTTGGTGGCGCAGCGCATAAACATCTCAGTCCGATCTACCTGCCACTCCAATCGTTCTCACTGATCGCGTTCTGGCTAATGCAGGAACTACAATCCGGCAACCGCGTACTGCGGAGTGACGAATGGCGATTGTTCTTTCTCGACGTGAGCAGCGTCGAACGTAATTTTCTTGAGGCACATCAGGAAGGCTTACTCTCCTATCACGCAGCGGGATCGGTCGTGCGTCTCGAATTCCCTGCCGGCTCGCTCAAGGACTACGCCGATGAACTCATTAAACGAACGAGTTAAACAACTCGAAACTGATCTCCGCTCCTCGCCTATGCGCCACTACATTTACAGCGATTTGCCATTTGCCATTTTCTGCTATCGACCTGGGCAGGAATGGGAGATGCGCGGCGAAATCCGGCGACTGAAAACCCGTCTGGAAAAGGTACGTAAGGTCGAAGTCATTTCGCTCGCGGACCTTATGTGGCAGTCAATAAATGAAAGCGAGGGGCTGAATGCGGTGCAGGCGTTGGAACGCGAAAGTGGCTTCCTGGCAGCGCAGACGCAGGTCAGTCGATACCTGTCGGACAGAGATTGGAACCCCTTGCGCGATCTACTTAAGGGACAATTAGATGCGTTGTTGCCTAGCACGCAGATCGCTTTTATCGTTCGTGCCGGCGCGTTGTCTCCTAACGTCTACCGTGTGTCTAAGTTGTTGGATGAGATGAAGGGTCGGACGCGGCTTCCGTGTGTGCTGTTTCTGCCGGCAACGACGGAAGGCCAGACGAACATGAAGTACATGGGCATTGCCGAAAATGAAGCGCGCGGTAGCTACCACACGAAGGTGTACACCGAATAAGTCTGGCCGACGCCGAGCGCCCAGTGACCCATGATCTCGCGCACGCGATTTCATGCAGTTCAAAGGCAAGGTTGACGCTATAAACTGCGAGAAGGACGAGATACCGAAGCCAGCACGAGGATTGAGCGAATCGCGAATGACAGCAACGCGACGGAAGTAAACTATATTGAGGACTGCGTCGTTCTGCGAGGTCGGGTGCCGATACGGAAAACCTTATCTCCGATTTGGCGATTGAGCAGCTTGAACACTTGATATCCGTGCGTGCAAATACGTCTCCGGTGAAGAATCGCAACGCACTTCGTGAGGATTTGTTGAATGAAGACTATTCGTGATCTGTTTCCCGCCGACCGACTAGATCGTCCGATTGAAGAAGTAATCAATCTTGACGAGCAAACGGAGCAGAGTCAGGACGCTGTCCGGCGTGAAATTGAAGAGTACGTGACGACTGAGCAGATACAGAAAGATTATGATCACTTTCTTCGCGAATACAGTGACGGATTATCCAACCCTGATGCACGCATCGGCGTGTGGATAGCCGGCTTCTTTGGCTCGGGTAAGTCGTCCTTCGCTAAGAACCTTGGCTACATACTCCGCAACACGATGCTGGATGGTGTGCCGGCAAGCGATCTGTTTATTGCCCGGTTGAGAGAACACGGCGGCAACAGCGACCGCGCGCGTAACCTGGAAGAAACAATCCGCTTTATCAACGCGCGAATCCGCACACGTGTGATCATGTTCGATGTGCGGGTCATATCGTCGCAGGGCAGCGAGCCGATCCATCAGTTGATGTACACCAAGCTGCTGAACGACCTGGACTACGCGACCGATTTTGATATCGCCGAGTTGGAGATCGAGCTAGAAGGCGAGGGGCGTCTGGGGGCGTTTATCCAGTCGTGCGCGCGATTGTTCCGTGATGAAACCAGTCGACCCAAAGAGTCGCATCCTGTACCAGTGACATTGGCAGGCACCGCACAAGACGACTACGACGTGTGGGTAATGGTGCGCAAAGGGTCTCTCGCGTTCCAGCGCATCGTGGCGGCGCTACGCGAAGTCTCGCCTGGGCTGTACGACTCGTCGGACTCGGCATCACTGCTGCGCGGTCGGGCACACCTCAACATCGAAGTATTGGTTGCCCGTACGTTTGAGTTGGCAAGCCGTCGAGCGCCTGGGCATGCCGTCACGTTCATCATTGATGAAGTCGGTTCATACGTTGCTCAAAGCGTCAATAAGATTGAAGACCTGCGGAAGCTGGTCGAGCACTTCGGGCAGGAAGGTGCGAGCCGTGTGCGCACCGGCAAGGCAGTTGCACCTGTCTGGGTGGTGGTGACGTCTCAGGAAAAGCTCGATGAGGTTGTGCAGGCTATCGACGACAAGCGGATCGAGCTGGCGCGCTTACAGGATCGCTTTGCCGTCAAAATCAACATGTCACCGTCGGACATTCGTGAAGTCGCCAGCCTCCGTGTGCTCAAGAAGACCGACAGCGGACGGAAGCGTCTAAACGCACTGTATGACGAGCACATAGCGCAGCTTAAGACGCACACGCGCTTGCAGCAGCAAAAGCCGACCGGTGAAGCCACCCGTGACGAGTTTGCCCAGTACTATCCGTATCTGCCGCATTTCATTGACCTCTCGATCGAGATAGTCTCCGGGCTACGCAGCCAGTCGGGCGCATTCAAGCAATTGGGCGGCAGTAACCGTACCATTATTAAGCAGGCGCACGAAATGCTGGTCGGCGAACGCACCGATTTGCAGCATCAGCCGGTCGGTGAACTCGTGACGCTGGATCGTATTTACGATCTGGTCGAAGGCAACCTGAGTAACGAGAAGCGCACTGATGTCTCCGATATCGAGCGGCGCTGGAAGGATAATGTCTGGGCTGTACGCACGGCAAAGGCGATTACGCTGCTAGAGTTTGTGCGTGGAACCCCACGGACTGCTGAGAATATCGCGGCGCTGCTCTATCGCCGGTTAGGCGACAACTCTCCCCTGGCGGATGTGCAGGCCGCCATAGACGAACTGAGCGGCGCTGAATTTATCCGCCAGACAGATACCGGATGGAAACTGCTGTCGCTCCAAGAAAAAACTTGGGTGACGAAGCGGAGTAGCTTCAGCCCGACACCACGGGACCGGAATGCCATTCTCGAAGAACAACTGCGCTCGATCTTCCAGGAAAAGGCACTGGCTCGCCATACTCACGGTGTTCGTACGTTTCAGGTGGATGTCCGCTGGAATGATCGAGTTATTGTCGACGGAAAGCAGCAGATCCCGCTCACGCTCGACATCAGTGAGGAAGTCAGTGAGATCGAGTTTCGGCGGTCAGAAATCAGGGGGGACTCGAATAATCCGAGGCACCTGTACTACGATCAGATCTTTTGGTTCTTTGCTCTGAATGATGATATCGACAGTGTTGTCGAAGAACTGTATCGCTCGCGGCGCATGGTTAGCGAGTATGAAGGGCTGCGTTCACAGGGTAGCTTGAATGCCGAAGACACGAAGAGTCTGGCGGATGAAAAAACGTCGGCGCTGAAGTATGACGAGCGACTGCGTAACCTCGTCATGACTGCATTGGTACAGGGGAAAGCGCTCTTTCGCGGAGTTAGCGGCGAGACAATGGGGCTTCATGGTACACGTCCGAGCGAGATGTTCGGCCAGTTGTTTCAGTTCGCCGTTCCAAAACTGTACCCGAAACTAGAACTTGGGGCGCACCGACTGAAAGGCAACGAAGCCGAGGACATGTTAAAGGCGGCCAACCTCCAGGGGCTAACGCCCATTTTCTATGGCGCGCCTGACGGTCTTGAACTCGTCAAGAAGGACGAGCGAACAAACAAATGGGTGGTCAACCTCGAAGCGCCGATCATTCGCGAGATAAAGAACTATCTCGACAGCGAACACTCGTATGGCAACAAGGTGACGGGCAAGTCGCTTGAAGGCAAGTTTGGCGGCATTGGCTACGGCTGGGAGCAGGAAATTGTCTGGCTGGCGGTCGCGACGTTGCTGCGTGGCGGAGCGATCGAAGTGACGTACCAGGGACGGCGCTATCGCCATCACGTTGACCCGCAGGTTCGTGCTCCATTTTCTGGGGCCAATGCCTTCCGCTCGGCATCGTTCGCCCCGCGTAAAGCTCCGGATTTGCAGATGTTGGTTAGTGCCGCGCGTAACTATGAAACCCTGACTGGCGACGAGGTCGACATCGAAGAGAGTGCGGTTGCCCACGCGATGCAGACGCTGGCGAGGCGCGAACTGGAAAATCTGTTGCCGCTGGAAGCGACGGTTAAGGCGAACAGTATCGATAGCATCGATCTGGTTCGCGACCTGCTGACGGAGTATCGGACGTCTCTGCAAACCATCCTCAACAGCGCCTCGGATGACGTTGTCAATATTCTGGCCGGTGAATGGAAAAGCTTCCAGGAGTCGCAAAATCGTATTGATGCTTTGCGTAAGTCGCTAGACGACGACGGCCTCAAGCATCTTGTGCGCACACGCATTGCGGTGCAGCGTATCGTGCCCATGCTTCAGGCTGAAGGGATCGATGCCGACGTGCAGTCGGCGGCGGAGCTGCTGCAACAGAGCCTCGACAGCGCTGATTACTTCGACCGCAGTCGGCGCAATACGATCAACAGCGCGCTTCAATTGATCGAAACGGCCTACGGGGATGCGTTTGTCGTTCGGCATACCGAGCGCAAGAAGGCTATCGTCGAAGCTATTCAGCAGATTACGAGCCTACCCGCATGGGACACGGTGCTGTCCAATGTGCGGCAAGGTGGTGACAGCGCAGAAGACGTGGCCCAACGGCAAGCGACGCTTGAAGAAGAACTCCTAAAACCGCTGATTTCGCGCGGCGACCTGGACATCGCCCTACCGGATCGGGTGGTCTTTGATGAGACGCAGCCGCCTTTGGCGCAGATGGCGTCAGATATTGCCGCAATTGATCGACTGCGTTCCGACATCGTCATGCGCGTTCAGAAGCTGGCAGCGCCGGAAGAGAGAATCGAGCGCGTGCGGTTGTCCAGCATTGATGGTACAGGCCAGGTGCTGGGCAACGAAGAGGATGTGAACAGTTTGCTTGAACGCGTTAAGACTCGATTACTTAACGTCGTCCAAAGCGGCGCAAAGGTCATACTGGAGTAAACATGCCAGACCTTACCCCGCGCCAACGATTTGAAGACAACATGCGGCCTGCGCACCTTTTGGTGCGCGTCTATCAGCTACTCAGTTCAAACGATCAAATTGCCAGTGACGGCGAAATGGTTCAGCAATTACGTGCTCTGGTACAGGCCAAAGACGATGAAGATCTCCTGCTCGTATACACTGACATGTTTCTTGGCCTGGTGCGCGAGCGTGCCGAACTGCCACGAAACCAGCTACTCGACAGGTCGTTGACACATCTACTACGACAGGCCGTGGTGTCGTCGTGTACAGCACTGGAAACATATTTACCTGATTTACTTAGGGCAAATATGCCGACCGTAATACGAGCACGAGGACGGTATTTTTTGCCACCTCTCGACGAGGAAATTAAATCTTACTTTAAGAATTTAACCTTCGGGTTGGAGGAAGTGCTGCGGTTGTTTGATGATCCCGAAGCGCCGCAGCGCATCTCGAACAAGATACTGGGTTATGTCAGTTTCAACTACTTAAGTTCTAAGAAAGGCATTCACCTGACCGGAACACTTTTGGGCATTGATAAACCTTGGAATCAGATTGCTGCACATTTTGGAAGCGAAAGAAAGGAGATGATGGATACGCTGGAAAAAACGGTTAACCGACGCAATGATATCGTTCATCGTGCAGATCGATCAGGCGACGACCTGGGAGGGGAGCCACAGGGAATATCCTACGTTCGCACGCGGCAAATGGTTGATACTGTGGATCACATCTGCATAGCGCTTGACGAGCTCGTGACCGCCAAGATGGAAGAATTTGCGACGGTACCAGACCCCATACCTGCGGCTGAAGAAGCTCAGCCTGAATAATGGACAAAGCTCTACGAAATACCCTATACAACGCAGTCGTCAAATGCCGAAGCTTGCTGGAGCAGGACTTTCGCGAGCAGCTCGAACCGCGCGGCATACGCGCTGACGCGACCGTCACGCCGATTGATCAGATGCTGGAACTGGACGCCGTTCAGCGTGCCGAGCGCCACGCCATCGACCTCGCCATTCAGCATGACGTAAATGCCGAGTCTGACCGCAAGGCGGCGTTGGAACGCTTCATCCGAGAGAGCGCCTTCACCTCCTTGAATCGACTTGCCGCGCTCAAGCTGTTCGAGCATCCGAGCCGGGAAATCATCATCGAGACGGTTGGTGCTGGCGATCAGTCGCGCGGCTTCAAGCAACTTGCAATGGTGTCGCCGGAAGCGCTGCACCGGCAGAGCGATGGTGGCTACCGGCTGTACCTGGAATTGCGCTACGAGGATTTAGCGCAGCTCATCGGCGTGCTGTTCGACCAGTCGTTGCCGACGTCGATCCTGTTTCCCAGTGTGACTTGTCTCAACGATGTGCTGGCGCAGCTCAACGACCCGGCATTGGCGGACGCCTGGGCCGAGGACGAAACCATCGGCTGGATTTACCAGTACTTCACGCCCGGCGAGTTGCGCCGGAGCGCACGTGATGCTTCCGCCGCGCCGCGTAACAGCTACGAGTTGTCGTTTCGCAACCAGTTCTATACCCCGCGCTACGTTGTCGCTTTCCTGGCGGAAAACACGCTTGGGCGAATGTGGTGGCAGATGCGCGACGGCGACACCCGCCTGACTGACACCTGTCGCTATCTCATCACCCGCATTGACGAGCGGCTGCCGAAGCGCGACCCGCGCAGCTTCAGCATTCTCGACCCGGCTTGCGGCAGCGGTCATTTTTTGCTCTACTGCTTTGACCTGCTCGAAACGATCTACGCCGAAGCTATGATGACCCGGATCTCGGCCCGGCCCTGCGCGCCGATTACCCCGACGCCGACGCCTTCCGCCGCGAAGTCCCGCGCCTGATCCTGACGCACAATCTGCATGGTATCGACATCGACCTGCGGGCGGTGCAGATTGCCTCACTGGCGCTGTGGCTGCGGGCGCAGCGCAGTTACAAAGAGATGGCGCTCAAGATTCGGCAGCGCCCTACGATTAACGATATACACATCGTCTGCGCCGAGCCGATGCCGGGCGAGTATGACCTGCTGGGTACGTTTGCGGCCCAGTTGGAACCGCGCGCGCTGGGTGCAATGCTGTTTGATCTATGGAAAGAGATGAAGCTGGCGGGCGAGGTGGGTAGCCTACTTAAGGTAGAGTTGGCGATCAAAGTGACCATTGCCAAAACCCGCAAAGCCTTGGAAGCGATTCCTGAGGCCCATCAACTGAGGTTGTTCGGCCCGGAGCTTCCAGTGCAGATGCCGCTTGCGCTCCAGCGACGTGACCTGGAAGATAGCACGTTCTGGGCCAATGCCGAGGCGCGAGTGGTTGAGGCGCTGCGTGCTTTCGGTGAGTCCGCCAGGGATGACAGCGGCGTCTTGAGGCGGTTGTTCGCCGACGATGCGATACAGGGAATGGCTTTTATCGACGTGCTACAGGAGCCATTCGACGTCGTGCTGATGAACCCGCCGTTTGGCGCGGCCAGCCTGCCGAGCAAGGACTACATTGCCAGGAACTATCCGCGTACCAAGAACAACCTGTACGCCGCATTTGTTGAGCGCGGGCTGGAACTTCTTCGACCCACCGGCTACCTGGGCGCAATCACCAGCCGCACTGGCTTCTTCGTGAGCAGCTTCCAGCAGTGGCGCGAGGGAATTCTGCTGAAGGAGGCGAACTTCATCACGATGGCCGACTTGGGTCACGGCGTATTAGACACGGCGATGGTCGAGACAGCAGCGTATGTGATGCAGCGGAAAGACGAGTCTAGTGAGTAAAGCCGTATTCTTTCGGTTATTGGATGACGACATTGAACTTAAACCTATTGTGCTCAAACAGCAATTGGAGGAGTTGAGATTAGGACAGTTGGCTAGCCGAGTTTTCGAGATCGGGAATGACGTATTTGAAATGATTCCGAGTTCGCCTTTTGCGTATTGGGTTAGCAATTCGATACGAAGACTGTTCGTTGATCACAAGCCGCTAGCAATGTCGGATTGTTTTGCTCAACACGGCGCATCGTCAAAGAATGATTTCCGATTTTTACGGTTGTGGTGGGAACCAAACCCTCAGGCAGTAGGGCCGACACTGCGCTGGGCTGCCTTTGCTAAGGGTGGTGCATATTCCAAATATTTCGCCGACGTGTATCTGCTAATAAACTGGGAAAACGACGCTGATGAAATCAATGATTATTTACTTGAACGATATCCTTACTTGCGACCAAAGGAGACTGATCAGGCCTCTGCGTCACCATCTTTGAGACGCGGAACCGAGTGGATACTTCATCCGGAGAATTCATACTTTCATCCAGGTATAACGTGGACACGACGAACGTCAAGTGGGATAAGTTTCCGTCCTTTGCCAAGCGGCTCAATATTTGCTGATAAAGGACCTACACTATTCGTCAAAGTGGACAACACGGTGCAACTGCTATCATTACTTGCGGTTGTCAACTCTGTCGCTTTTGAGTCGTTAGTCAAACTCCAGCTTGGAGCAGCCGATGCTGCGGCACGCTCCTATGAAGTCGGACTCATCCAAGCCACTCCCATCCCCGGAGTATTGGATACAACACTAGGGGAATTTGCTCGACACGCGCACGACTTGCAACGTGATAGCGATCTGGGCGACGAAACCGGTCACATCTTCCAGATGCCAGGCATGATTGCGTACTGCGGTGCCTCCCTGGAAGCGGCATCACACGCGATATCGCAGGGTGCAGACAAAAGATATCGTGATATGTCAGTAATTCAGGCTCGTATCGACAATAGCGTTTTTGACTTGTACGGGCTTGCCGAGTCTGACCGGGCGCTTATTCGCGCCGAAGCCGGTGCCACCCCGGTAGTGGTGGAGGTTGGTGAGGTTAGCGACGAGGATGATGATGAAGTCGGCAATGAAGAAGTGTCGGCCCCCGACGATCTGCCGTCGCAGACGCTCAATCTCCTGATGTGGTGCGTCGGTGTCGCCTTCGGTCGTTGGGACATCCGTAAGGCGCTCGATCCATCACTGTTCCCGCCGCTGCCAGAGCCGTTCGATCCCTTGCCGCGCTGCTCCCCCGGTGCGCTCATGAATGCCGATGGCCTGCCGGTCGATCGCGATGAATTGCCGACCGACTATCCGCTGCCAGTTGCCTGGGAAAGCGTGCTGCTCGACGACCCATTGCAGGAATCCGATCCCGCCTCGGCGGACATTGTCGCCCGCGTACGCGGCGTGCTGACGCTGTTGTGGGGCGACCGCGCCGGGGCCATCGAAGACGAAGCATGCCGCATCCTCGGTGGACACGATCTGCGCGCTGTGCTTCGGCAGGGGCTGTTCCCCTTCCATATTAAGCGTTACTCGAAGAGCCGCCGTAAGGCGCCGATCTATTGGCTTCTGCAATCGGAACGCCGGAACTACGGCGTATGGCTGTATTATCCGCGGATGGATGCCAACACGCTGTTTGTCGCCGAGAATCTGACCTATACCAAAGTCCAGCGCGAGCAGAACTGCCTGGACGAGCTGGGGCAGGGACTGGAAACGCTGTCTCGTACAGAGCGGGCTGCGCGCAACCGTGACATCGACGCGCAGAAGAAGCTGGTCGCTGAAGTCACCGACTTTCACAAAACGCTGTTACGGCTGGCGAACCAGCGGTTGGCCCCCGACCATAATGACGGTGTCATCATCGGCATCGCGCCGCTGCACGAACTGGTCCCGTGGCGCGAAGCCGCAACGATGTGGGGCAAGCTGACGCGCGGTGAGTACGCGTGGAGTACGATGTCGACGCAAATGCGCGAGCGCGGGCTGATCAACGACTGAGGAATGAAGTATGGGCATCGTCACGGATACGCTGATCGCGCTACTGAAGACACAGGTTCATGAACGCAATACTGTCGTCTGGTACGACTCGACCGGCGAGTATGCCGAAGTAGCCGCAGCGCTGACTGCGGAACAGGTCGGCGCGGCGGAAATGCACCGCTATAGCCATGAGGACGGCTTTTTTAAGCTGCGCCACGCCCTTGAACCAGCCTGGGGGCCGCTTAACCTGGATGCCGCGCCACGACTGTTAGTCTACGTGCCGCTAGCTCAGTCAAACACCCATCATGCACTGTTGGAATATGAGGTTGGCGGCGTGGTCGTGCAGCCGGGCGAACCATCCGCCGAGTGCAACAGTGAATTATCTTCCGTGGCGCGCCGGGCGCTGGCGACCATATTTCCAGAAGCGCGGCTGACGCAAATTGTCGAGGAAGTTGCAGCGCATAAACTGTCGTTGGCAGAACTGGATCAGCTTGCTGGTCGCGGTGCGGAAGCACAAACCGGGACACTGACGGTGATTTTTGGCACTGGGAACGCGACCGAGGTGATGTTGCGGTTTCTAGCCGACGATAGCTTCGACGCCAGCATCGCCGGGCGGCACGCCGAAAAGGACGTCGCGAAGGTGTTCGCTGATTCACTTGGGGTTGACTTTGGCGAGTCCAACGACTGCCGTGAGCTTCGCGCTCGCGCAGCCCGCCAGATCTTGGCGACTGAATTCTTCAGCTCACTTCAGGACCCCGCGTTTGACAGCCCGATTCCGCTGGCAAGTCAGGCAGCCGCGCTTGAAGCAGCCGCCGATCTCGCTCGCCAGTGGCGTAACCGCCGCGACATTGCGCCAAGTTACGTGAAGCTGTCGGCGAAAATAGAATCCGAAATAGCCATAAGCACGCTTGACCTCTCCCTTGATGTGCTGGCGAAATCCGCAACGTTTGCGGTGGCCGAAATGCGTCTTCAGACGCTGGTTGAAGAAGCCCTGGTGAAGCGGCCTACCGCTGCCGTGATCGACATCGTTAGGCAACGCATCGGCGGCTTCTGGTCGTCGCAGAAACCGGAGATCAAAACGCGGTGGGAGGTAGTTTATGACGCCGGCTCTGTTCTTCAGGAAGTTGGGCGTATTGAGACAGCGTTAAAGGGTAAGCAGTGGTCCGCCAGCAAGTTGTTTGCCGAGTACGCTTATGGGGATACGCCGTGGTGTACTCTCGACACCGCACAGCGACATCTGGAACGCGACATCTATCGTTATGACTTTAACCTCCAGGCCCACGGATCGCTGCACCAATTGACGACACGCGCATCGCAGCAGTATGCGTCGATGATCAACCGACTTGCTGAGCTTTTCGTGACTGCCTACAAGGACGAGTCATTTGAGCTGCGCGATATTCAGATACAGGGTGACATCTATCGCGATTTTGTCGCACCGCTGACACGTTCTGGACGGGTTGCCTACGTCCTGGTCGATGCGTTTCGGTACGAAATGGCGCGCGAGTTTGTGTCTCTACTTCAAGCCAATGAACCCACCTGGCGAATCAACCTCACGCCTGCGCTCGCGACTCCGCCGACCATTACGGACGTCGGCATGGCCGCGCTAATGCCAGGCGCGGAAGACGGTCTGACGCTGACGCTCGACAAGAGCAACAACTTAATTCCGAATATCGGTGGCAAGCCAGTTCGCACAGCGAAGGCGCGTCTGGAACGGATTGCCGTGGCCGTTGGGGCCGAGCCGGTTGTTACAACGTTGGACGAGATAGCGCCACTGCTAAAAGCGAGCTTGAGCCGCAAGCTGAATGAGGCGCAGCTAGTTGTCGTGACTGCATCGGATGACATCGACGGACTCGGCGAGAATATGCCGCAAAAAGCCCGCCGCTCGATGGACGAGGTATTGAGTCTACTTCGACGCGGTTTGGCGGCGCTCGTCAATGCTGGTATTCAGCATATCGTCATCGTGGCCGACCACGGGTTTATCCTGGCGGATCGGCTTGACGATAGTCAAAAGATTGATGCGCCGGGCGATGGCTTGTTGAAGCGGCGCGTCTGGGTCGGTGTCGGCGGCGACAGCCACAACGCTGTGATACGGACATCACTGTCGTCGTTTGGCATAGGCGGCAAGTTGGAATTGGTCACGCCGATAGGTCTGTCTGCGTTTAAGGTCGCGGGCGGGAATATGGAGTATTTCCACGGCGGGCTAGCCTTACAGGAAATTGTGATTCCGGTGCTGGTGGTATCGCCCACACCCTCTGTTTCTTCACCCGAAGCACCCAAACTCAACTGGATATTGACGCTTGGAAGCCAGAAGATAACGTCGCCCTATATCTCTGTGACCCTCGAAACCGCACCAAGTATGTTTCCGCTTATCGATGCGCCGACGGTCAGGGCAGAACTGCGTGCCAGTCAGCAAGTGCTGTCGGTACCTATCTCTGCAAGCTATGGTTTTCAGGACGCGACGAAGGATGTTAGACTCTCGCTGAACGAAAACAAAACAGGCATCGAAAAGAATACCATCACGCTCTATTTGTCGGAAAAGCCAAGCACGCCGACGGTTGAGCTGCACCTACTTGATGCCAATACAGGGGTGACGCTGCATAGCGTGAAGCCAATCGACGTTATCCCGTCGCTATTCGACTGAGGTTCAACGTGGTCGATCTCGATCAGCTAGATGAAAAAGCGTCCCAGGTTTTTGCAGGCAAAGTTGTGCGAAAAGACTTGGTTCAGCAGGTCAAAGTAGGGGTCAATGTCCCTACCTACGTGCTGGAATATTTGCTAGGTAAATACTGCGCCACAAATGACGCGTTTGCGATTGAAGCCGGCTTGCGGATGGTTCACTCGACGCTTGCGGATAGTATCATTCGACCCGATGAGGCGATGAAAGCACAATCGCGCGTAAAAGAGCGCGGTCAACAGCGCTTTATCGACAAAGTCCTCGTCCGGCTCGACGGGACGAAGTACTGGGCCGAGCTTGTCAATTTTGGGCATCGCTTCATTCATATCCCTGATGTTTTTGTTCGCCGCTATGAACGTCTGCTCGAAGGGGGCGTATGGTGTCAGATCGATATCGAATTCCGCGCCGATGAAGAAGGCGAGGGCGGAAAGACGCGCCCTTTTTTCATTACGGAAATTCGCCCGATTCAGATCGCAGCGCTTGATCTTGAAGAATACACCGACGCACGCCGGGAATTTACCACTGACGAGTGGATCGATTTACTAATCCGCTCCATTGGCTTTGAGCCACGCTTTTTTACGAAGCGCGTCAAACTCTTGATGCTGATGCGGCTCGTTCCGATGATCGAACGAAACTACAACCTGATTGAGCTTGGTCCGAGAGGAACAGGCAAGTCTTATGTCTTTCGGGACTTGTCTCCATACTCAATCCTGATATCAGGCGGCAAGACGACGGTTGCCAATCTGTTCTATAACATGAGTTCGCGCCAGGTCGGTCTCGTCGGCAGTTGGGATGTGGTTGCATTTGACGAGGTTGCTGGGCTTCAGTTCTCGGATAAGACGGCAATCCAAATTCTAAAAGATTATATGGAGAGCGGTAGCTTCAGCCGTGGACGCGAAGAACTCGTCGCTGATGCCTCAATCGTATTCAATGGAAATATCAACCAGCCGGTCGACGTATTACTCAAAACGTCTACCCTGTTCCAACCATTACCAGATGACATGCGTGATATGGCGCTCATTGACCGCATCCATTTCTACCTTCCTGGGTGGGAAATGCCAAAAATGCGGAACGAGTTTTTCACAGACCATTATGGCTTTGTTGTCGATTATCTCGCCGAGGTGATGCGTGAACTGCGCCGAAAGAGTTTTACGCAGTTAATCGATCCGCATTTTAGTCTGGGAAGTCATATCAACACACGCGATGCACGTTCAGTACGGCGCACCGTCTCCGGTGTGTTAAAACTGCTCCATCCGTCTGGTGAGTTTGAGCAGAACGAATTGCGTGAATATCTCGAATTAGCAATTGAAGGGCGTCGGCGTGTTAAAGAGCAACTCAAGAAAATGGGCGCGTTCGAGTACTATCAAACCTCATTTTCTTACATCGACACGCAAACTATGGAGGAACACTTTGTTGGTGTGCCGGAGGAAGGTGGGCAGCATCTTATTAATCAAGACCCGCTTGCCCCTGGCAATATCCATGTGGCAGCACTGACAGAAAACAATACGGTTTTTGTTAGCCGGATTGAGGTAAGCCGGTACGGCGGAAACGGTAAATTGCGTTTGAGTGGGGAGTTATCAAAGACGTCGCGCCAGAGCATTAGCACTGCTTTTGATTATGCAAAGGCTAACGGGCGAACACATGGTGTCGAACAGGACCTGGAGAATTTTGACTATCACGTTCAGGTAGTAAACCTTTCCCACAGCAAAGATGGAGCAGAGCTAGGGGTCGGTTTCTTTATCGCGCTGTACTCGCTGCTTCGGAACAAAGGCGTGTTGCCCAGCCTTGTTGTGATTGGTGAAATGACGATCCAGGGCAATATCGAGCCGGTTCAATCTCTGCTCGAGCCGCTTCGAGTCATCATGGATAATGGCGGTAAACGGGTGCTCATTCCCACCAGCAGCAGACGGCTTTTTATGGACGTTCCGCCAGATATCCTCGAAAAAGTAGACCCTATTTTCTACTCCGATCCACTTGCTGCGGCCCTCAAAGCGATAGGTATGGGCTAAGATGAAGCTTTCAAGCAGGCACCAGGCTCTCGATCGGCGTTATTCACTACGCATTACTTGAGCGCTTGAATCGTCACGCTAAAACGGCAAGGTTGGGTCGTGCTCGTACAATGGGTACTCGGCGACATCTACTAAAAGGTCATAGCCATCCGGTAAATTGTCCCTAATATCCGCTTCGCGATCTTTGAGTATTAAAGCTTTCAGCCAAGATGTTGGGCTTGGCAAGCTTTCTGTGGTGTCCATATTCAGTCCACCATAGTAAAACGTCCCAAGTTCCGACCGTTCTTCACCGGTGAAGACTGCTAAGTCACGAGTGGAGCCGTCCTTGAATGTGCAGTGAGCGACGACAGTTAATGCCGATGGACCGGACCAGCCTTTTAGTTCGTCCAGATACCAGCCTACCCACGGACCTGAGAAGTCTACCCCCTCGCCCCAAAACTCTTCGTTATTGACCGAAACGGCAGTCATATATGGAAAGGAATCCTCTCGTCGGTACATAATGTCCATGTGGCGAATGACTCCCAAAAGATACGCTGCGACGGCATCAGTTTTACAGCTAGCAAGTATGGTCAGAATACCATCGACGTCGATGTCTCCGTGCCGATCTGGCCGCAGTCGCCACTCTGTGCCGAGCAGTTCTTGACACAGACGGTCGGCATTAACCAACATAGGGATGAGATGGGACGATGTCGTTAACGGCGTTGGCTGATGCGGGCGAGGCCTATTCTCGGTCACAAATATTGGGCGATTCCCAAGTCGACACGCTTGGCGCAATATTTCGTGGTTGAACTCGGCATTTGGAGTATTTCGCTGTGCCATTGTAATTTCTTGACTTACTGTGTCGACAGCCCACCAATACCCGCCTTCGTATCGTCCATTTGGAAAGCAGATTACTCCCCCTAGTGGGAATCCCTCCGGTGCTGGTTCAAGGTTTGGCGAAAGAACACACAGCTCGGTTCCAGAACGTCTTGCTATATCAAGCGCCCGCTCAATTATCTGGTCGTTGATTTCTACGGGTGCCACATCTATCCAGTAGTCGTGATCTGGCAATTTGAAGGCAGGTTCGTAGCGACCGGAGATCAAATCGTAACTCTCCCGACAGTACGAATACCTGATATGGAGCGCCTCGAAGAACAGCGCCCATCGTGCTTCCGCTTCACAGCGATAGTTTATGTTTTCGTAGGTTACTGATGGGTGATTGATCAACTTCAAGCCCCCGTGTGGCGTGCTTTACGCCAATCGATTTAACTCAATTATACTCGGCTAAAGGTGCTTGGGACCTTTTATGCTATTTTACATCTGTTTGTATCGCGAGGTTCAGCTCGCGATTTGATCCAAGGAGCAGCTTCGATTACGCACTGGCACTCCGAAATCTGATCCTCAGGTAGCGGGCCAATGTCGCTGTGTAATGCGCTGAGGGGAGAAGTAGTAAAATTCGAGTGTGTCCGCTGCGGAGACCGAGCCCGTCGTCCCCGACTATGTATAATAATATCGGAATCCATAGTAGTTCCGGTAGTCCCAGCAGAACCCACAGATATTTCGGTGGGTTTTGTGCTATCTAGGCCCACTGTCACGTGGTAGTTTGGGCGCAACGACATACCGATCACGCGATCTCCACGAACCCACACGCGCGCCACAATCAGCTTGATGAGCTCCTCCTGTGCCTTCAAATCGCCTTGCGCCATTTCCCAATGCGCGGTGAAGTTCTCCAGCACATCCGCTGCAACCTCTAATTCATCGTCAGGAATCGGCGTCAACCGCTCCAGTTCGTGCTGAAGCTTCACCCGTTCCTCAAGGTAGGCGTTCTTGTCGGTGATAAAGCCGTTGTCCCACCGGAAATCCATGCGCTCGATGATTTCTTTGATGTTCGCTATCCGCTCCTCCAAGTTCTGATCGCCGATCAACTGTCCAACGGCCTGCACCATGCGGTCGCGCCAATCGGCGGGCGGCTTGAGTGTCTTCAAGACGGCAACCACTTGTTGCTCCAACGTGTCGGCGGCAGTCGAGCGCTGTGGACAGTTACGAACGAAGTCTCGTGCGCGGCAGCGGTAGTACCGGTAACTGCCACTCATAGTGTGAGGGCGCATTTTCCCATAGGTGTCGTCCTGCACGTCGGACGGCATGTTGGCGACACAGTCAGCGCAGTAGATGAGGTCGCGGAGTAGGTAGACACGGTGTTTCGGGTAGTATTCGTGATTCTTGGCTTTGGCGTAACGGATTTCCTGGCAGCGATCAAACAAGTCCTTGGGGATCATCGCTTGGTGTTTGCCAGGGAACCACTCAACTTTACCGTTCCATGAACGGCGGCCATCGGAATGACGCTGATAGGGTTGGTACTTCACATAGCCGAGATAGGTGCGGTTCTGCAACATGTCGCGCACCATATCGGTCGAGAAGGGCTTGCCTGCTTTTGTCTTGTAACCACGGTCATTGAGTTCTTTCGCGATATTGTTGTCACTGTAACTGCCAGTAGCATAGAACTCGAACGCTAGCATCAGCCCTTTGAGTTCATGCTCGTTGGGGTAGAGTACGCCTTTCTTCGTCTTGTCAGTCCCAAATGGAGGCAGGTTGTTGTGATAGCCTTGCCTTGCTCGTTCGCGCTTGCCTTTAACGGTTTCCTGAGCCAGGTTGCGCGAATACCAGTCGGCCACGCTCTCCATGATGCCCTCAATCAGCGCGCCAATGGCTCCATCACTGTCTTCTGAAGGCTCGGTCACGGAAAAGACTTTGATGCCGTAATCATGGCGCAGCAGTGACTTGATTGCCAGCGCGTCTGTGCGGTTACGAGCGAACCGATCAAATTTGTGAACGACAATCGCATCAAACTTTCGGTGTTTAGCGTCTCTCCGTAGGTTGATGAACTCTGGACGGTCTGCTGTGCGCCCTGACTGTGCCTCATCAACGTAGAACTTGACGACTTGGCCTTCTTGAGCTTTGACCCAGGTGTCAATGGCCCGACGCTGCGCGTCGAGAGAGAAGTTACCGACCTGTTCGTCTGAACTAATCCGAATATAGGCTGCGTAGCGCATTTGAAGTTGCTCCTTATAAGTCTGCGCCGTTTCATCCGGTTCCGAGAGTCTTGCCTCCATGTGAACTTCATCCAACGTGTCGCCGAACTTGGGAACGGTGAAGAACCGCTGCTTTACCATGTGGGGGACAAACTTTACGGACTGTTGATCTGGATCATTCATATGCTCCTTTCTCTGAAACAAAAAGTCGCCAACCGCTGGAATCAGCAATTGACGACTTAGGGGGCAAACAGGTAGAGTCCCGCCTTAGCCACCATGCTGCGAATACCAGCGTGGTCGGTTAGCCCTCGGTCGGTGTGTCCAGCACCTGCCGGGGGCGTCTTTTTGAGTGCCTCATTGGGCACGCTTACTAATTACTATAGGTCTTTCTATACCTCCGTCAAGTTACAATACCTGTACCTGGCTGCAACGCCGCGATGGTATCTAGGCTGTGAGCACAGCAGATGTCCTATCAAGTTTATGACCAGTGCAAATCGAGTAAGGCCAGGGGAACGAACAGCCACACGGGCAAGACGTATCTCTTCCTGCTCTAGACGACGTTGGTAAAGCTGCCGTGGGCCGGTCAAACGTTTCTGCGATGCCCACCGGCACAGACGCATCAGTTCACGTCTCCGGTTGAAGATGCCTTGAAGCGAAGCGAATTCGAGCCAACGACAGCGAATGACGCAACGGTATAATATTATGTCCTCATACATAATATTATGAGTCTATCATCCGAGATTTCCAGAGTCAACAAAGACTGAAGTCAACGCCGAATGGCGCTGTTCGTCTGTGGTGTAAGCAAATCACGCGGATCAACAGTTCCGAGCCATTTCAGACCGTGGCAGCAAGGGAGTGTACCAAATTCATGTCGCCGTGGGTTGACACAGTATTTTTTGGCATAGGTGATGAACGGACGGAGTTCGTATCGGGCTGGTAGACTGACCATCTGAAGGGTTGCTGGCTCTTGCGGCACAGTTTTTGTTCGGCCAGTCGTCCTGGTTGTAGTTAAATTACCTACACAGTCACACATAAACTCTCCTATATTTTCCTCGTCTGCTGTCACTCGTCGAACCAATCGCCCAAATCTTCTATATCGGACAGTGCGCCATCCTCGTCAGTAAGATCAGCAAGAATTTCAAACAAGCGCCCTCTCTCCGTTTGGGTGGGTTGTGTAGCATATCCGCCAATCTCTTCCGTTCGCTGGCGCAGCATCGCTTCGACATCGGTTTTCGTCAGTATTTGATCCTCATGACGAGCGCTTTCATACCAGCGCCATTCGCTCACAATCCAGCGTTCTCGATAATCGTGATAGCCGTTTCCCCAAAAAGTCGCGTATAG
>Ga0351971_1018_pt1 | contig 32814 bp, 27 predicted proteins | sample BONcelFGM3001F11_FD_206746 | JGI IMG/M metagenome (GOLD analysis project Ga0351971, IMG submission 206746) | Enriched cells from coal bed in the Powder River Basin, Montana, United States - BONCAT cells FGM rep2 HSBNCT.FGM.300.1.F11 ...
GGAAGTAGCGCGCCATGTCGTCGGCGTCCTGGTCCTGCATCCGGCGGATGGTGTCCATCACGCCCTGTTTCAGGCGCGGGCTGGCGGTCGGCGAATTCAGGACCGGGTCGAAAACCCGGCTGTGCAGAAACGCTCGCATCTCACGCTCTTTGTCCCCATATCACCCCCCAGTGACGTGTTGTTTACAGAGTTACGTTATATGCGATTTCTCAATAAACGACAGCCGTGCGTGGCGATCTGCGATAGCGCCCCTGATTATCCAGGCTGGCGCGTGAAACTGCTGAGGGTCTGTAAAAGAATAAGTTGCTGATTCAATCACAGTGTCAAATTGAGTACCCGTTCAAGTTGGTTGCTACTCATCGAGAGATCAATACGAATGGGCATGACACAGTATGATGGCGCTCCGCGCCCGGACACGCTGTAGCGTGTCCCTACGAACGGCCGTGGGTAGGGACGCGCTAGTGCGAAGCCTCCCTTCAGGGACAGCGCGTCCGGTATTTCCGACAGATCAGGCCCATTCGCTTTGGATTCTCTATCGGTGCGGAGTCGGACAGTTATTTATTTACGAACCCTAAGAGGGCATCTGAGAAGCTACGTTCTTGGCGCAGAATTACCCAATATTGCCACAAACGTCGGCTACAGGTGCCCCTCTCCCCGGAGTGGGACGAAGCGGGCCGAAGGCCGTAGCCGGAGCGAAGCGTAGGCCGCGCAGGGTGGCGCGTCAGCGCCGGGGTGAGGGGTTCAAAAGCGCCCTTCTCAGATGCCCTCTAAGGCGATCAGAACTCTCCCCGGAGTGGGAGAGGGCTTAGACTGCACGAATCGAAAGACCCCAACCGTGGGGTCAGGGTCTTTCGTCGGCTTGTTAAAACGTCGCCGGTTTAGTACTCAGGCATCGGCGGGGAGGCCGGTGCATGGCTCTTCTCAGGGGCGTCGGTGATCAGCACTTCGGTCGTCAGGATCATGCTGGCGATGGAGGCGGCGTTTTCGACCGCGCCGCGCGTCACCTTGGCCGGGTCGGGAATGCCGGCGTCGATCATGTCGACGAACTCATTGGTCATGACGTTGTAACCAATGCGGTGGTTGTTCTGCGCCTTCTGCTCCAGGCGAACCTGGTTGATGATGACCGCGCCGTCGAGGCCGGCGTTCTGGGCGATCTTCCGCATCGGCTGTTCCAGCGCGCGGCGGACGATGACCACACCGGTCTGCTCGTCTTCGTTGTCCAGCTTCACGCCATCCAGCGCCGCAATGGCGTTGATGAGCGCGACACCGCCGCCAGGGACGATGCCTTCTTCAACCGCGGCGCGGGTCGCGCTCAGCGCGTCCTCGACACGGTGTTTCTTTTCCTTCAGCTCGGTTTCGGTGGCCGCGCCAACGCGGATGACGGCGACACCGCCGGACAGCTTGGCCAGCCGTTCCTGCAGCTTTTCGCGGTCATAGTCGCTCGTGCTCAGCTCGATTTCCTTGCGGATTTCTTCGATACGGCCCTTGATGCGCACGTCTTCGCCGGCGCCGTCGATGATGACCGTCTCGTCCTTGGTCGCCTGGACCTTAGCCGCGCGACCGAGGTCGTTCAGCGTCACGGTTTCCAGCTTGCGGCCGGTCACTTCGCTGATGACGGTGCCGCCGGTGAGAATGGCGATGTCTTCCAGCATGGCCTTGCGGCGGTCGCCAAAGCCAGGGGCCTTGATCGCCAGCACGTTCAACATGCCGCGCAGCTTGTTCAGCACCAGCGTCGCCAGCGCTTCGCCGTCGACGTCTTCGGAGATGATGACGATGTCACGCTTGCCGATCTGGACCAGCTTCTCCAGCAGCGGGACGATGTCCTGGGCCGCGCTGATCTTCTTGTCGTAGATCAGGATGTACGGCTCTTCGATGACGCTTTCCATCGACTCTGGGCTGGTGATGAAGTAGGCGCTGATGTAACCACGGTCGAACTGCATACCTTCGACGTACTCGGTTTCGAACTCGAGGCCGCGGCTTTCTTCGACCGTGACGACGCCGTCCTTACCGACTTTGTCCATCACTTCGGCGATCAGGTTGCCGATTTCGTCGTCCTGGGCCGACACGCTGGCGACCGAGGCGATTTCTTCCTTGGTGCTGATGGGCGTGGCCTGCTCGCGAATGTTCTTGGCGATCAGGTCGGTGGCGTGGCTGATGCCGCGCTTGATGAGCATAGCGTTGGCGCCGGCGGCCACATTACGCAGACCTTCGTTGACGATGGCCTGGGCCAGCACGGTGGCGGTGGTGGTGCCGTCACCGGCGATGTCGTTGGTCTTGGTGGCCGCTTCCTTCAGAAGCTGGGCGCCCATGTTTTCATACGGGTCTTCCAGCTCGATCTCCTTGGCCACGGTCACGCCGTCATGGGTGACGGTGGGCGCGCCGAACTTCTTGTCGAGCGCGACGTTGCGGCCCTTGGGGCCGAGGGTCGTGGCGACAGCTTCGGCAACTTTGTCCACGCCACGCTGGAGCGCACGGCGAGCTTCTTCGCGGAAAATCAACTGTTTCGACATAGAACTTCCTCCAGGGAATGATGATACGGGTTGTGCCTGTTGAATTGAAAAAGAAAATCCCGTGCGCCGCCGAGCAAATTACTCGACGATACCCAGGATATCGGTCTCCTTGAGGATGAGCAGCTTCTTGCCATCCAGCTTGACTTCGGTGCCGGCATACTTGGCAAACAGAACGAGGTCGCCGACCTTGACATCCATGTCGATGCGGTCACCGTCGTCGTCGCGGCGGCCAGCGCCCACGGCGAGCACCTTGCCCTGCTGCGGCTTTTCCTTGGCGGTTTCTGGCAGAACCAGCATACCACCAGCAATCGTCTCTTCCTGTTCGACAGCTTCGATCAGAACGCGATCACCCAAGGGACGAATGTTGATTGCCATAAGTTTCCTCCTGACGCTTTATGCGTACGTTGTACAGCGTGCACCGGCGAAGGGCCGGCGCTAAACTTTGGTTCCAAAGTGATAGTCGGCATTTTAGCACTCTAACGCTAAGAGTGCTAAAACCCGTTGCTCAATGTATCAAAACGCCTATCGGAAGTCAAGCGTTCTTGTACAGTTCTTATACAAGCCGCGAAAAAGTTAATGGAAGGCGCGATAAGGCTGCTTAAAGCGTTCGCGCCAGCGACCGCACAAAGCTGTTAACTGCCACCGTTTCACCGTTTTTACGGTGATTCAACGGTGGAACCGGTTCCAACTCCCTCAACACCGTGGGTAAAACGGGGCAAAACGGCAGCGGAGACGGTGTTAAAACGGTGCATAACGGTGATGGGTCCTGTTCGTTTCCTACGCCCGGCAATCTGCGCTACGTAGAGCAGCGGCGCATGGTTCATTATACGCGCACGACCTATTACGAGGATTGTTGCGATAGTTTTTCTGATGGTGGGATGCGGGCAAGGCAACGCCTCGCCCTACCGTCCCAGCCGTTCGCCGCAGGCGGTCCACTCGAAGCCGCCGTTGGGCGGCGCGGTAGTCGTCCGCAGGAGCGTTTCGCCGTCGGCGTCGTAGATGTAAATGGCGCTGTTGGTCGTGTCCCAGTGGGCCAGCCGCGCGCCATCCGGCGACCAGACCGGCATGACGTAGGACGAGGTCGGCAGCGGCTGGCTGGTGCGGCCATCCAGCGTGAACAGGACGAACGCGCTCAGCCCGTTCAGGCCTTGCGGCCGGTAAGACATGGCGAAACGCTGGCCGTCGGGCGAGCGCGCCAGCGTCACCATCGGGTTGGCCCAGTCCAGGTCGCCGGTGACGCGGTGGTTCTCGCCGGTGTCGACGTTGGCGACGTATAGGCCGCTCTCGTCGGCGCGATAGGCGCTGTAGAGCAGCGTCGCGCCGTTGTCCAGCCAGCGCGCGGTCGTGTCCAGCGGGTTGTCTTCGCTGTATAGCTCGCCCGGCTCGTCCAGCTCGCGCGCCTGGAAGTCGCTGCTGTTGGCCCAGCTCAGCCGGGTGACGCCGCCTGCGTCGTCCCACTTCACCGCCACACGGCTGGCGTTAGCCGACCAGAACGGCAGGTCGATACGCGCTGCGCCTTCGATCAGCTTACCGGCCACCTGCATAGCGCGAATGTCGATGACCGTCAGCGCCAGCCCGGCGTCTTCGAGATGGACCAGCGGCAGAAACGCCGCCGCGGAGGTTGGATACGTCCAGGTCATGCCCATGCGCTCGGCCCCGCTGACCAGCGTTTCCAGCGCGCCGGTGACGGAATCAAGGGCCAGAAAGGCGTCGTCGCGGATGAAGCCAAAGCGCGTCCCGTCCGCCGACCACGCGCCGAACTGGGGCAGCGGTACCGGCACGCCAGGCGCGATGATCGGCTCGGCCAGCGACTTGCCGTCGGCGGCGAACAGGTTGAGTCCGAAGCCGGAGTCGGTGAGCATCGAGACGACGGCGAAGCGCTTGCCGTCCGGCGACCAGATGACGTTCCGGGTGACCGTGTTCTCCGGCAGGCCATCCAGCGGGACTGCGCTGTCGTCGTCCAGGCTGAACAGCGTCGGCCCTGCCTCGGTGAGCGCCACCAGCCGGTTGCCCTGCGCCGGCCACGGCGCGCTTAACCACTGCTGGTTTTCGCTGATGCGCAATGCCTCGCTGAAGTCGTCGGTGTGCAGGACGCGGCGGTGGAAATAGAACGTATCTTGCAACAGGACGTAGCGACCGTCGGCGGACACCCCCTCGACGTACTCTCTCGAATCGAGCGGCGCGGTGTGCAGCGCGCCGGTTTCCGGCTCGTACAGCGTCAGCCGGCGCGGCGTTTCCGACGGCTCGCTGACGTAGGCCATGACGCGGCTGTCCGCCGACCAGGCGTCGAAGCCGACGCTGTGTTCGAGCATGACACGCGCGCCGGTCCAGACGTCCTCCAGGAACCAGCCCAGGTTCTCGAAGTTGGAGTCGACCACGCGCTGCGAGCGCACGATCTGGTAGCGGCCGTTGGGGGAGACCGCCTGCACGTAGCGGAAAGGCGCGCCGGCTGCCCGGTGGTCCCAGGCGGTCAGGCCGCGCGTCACGTCGAGCGTCCATTCGGGCTGGTTCGCGCCCAGCGGCACCACCAGGCAGTCGTAGCCGCGCACTTCGGCGGGGGCCAGCAGCGCCACGCCGGCCGACAGCGCCAGCAGCGGGACGGCCAGCAGCGCCCAGAGACGGGCGATTTTTCCGGTCAGAAACATCACCGACACACAACCGAACTCATCTTCAAACTTACGTCCAGTGTACGCCATCGCCCGGCCGCTGTCGCCCGTGACCGCCCGACGTTTGCCCGGTGACGTGACGTTTACGGCTTCGCTCGGCGTTCGGCGTGCGCCTGGCGCTGGGCGGCGAAGTCCGGGTCGTTGTCGACCATGCGGAAGGTCTTCGAGAAGATGGCGGCGGGGGTCGGCTGTAACGGCGCGTTGGGCGGCAGCGCCGGGTCGGGGGCGAGTTTGCGCGCGTACGTCAGGCCCAGGCGCAGCAGCCGGCGCACCACGTCCATGCCGACGAAGTCGCCGCTTTCCTTATAGCGTGTGTACAGCTCGTAAAGCTGCGCCGCCGAGGTCGCCGCTTCGGCGGCGCTGCCGTAGCGCCAGTAGGGGATGATGCGGCTGGCGTAGGGCGCGACGTCCAGCGCCTGCTCGTCGTCCATGTCGAGCGGGTAGCGTTCGGGGTGGGCTTCGTAATTGGTGTCGTTTGTTGGGCCGGGTTCAGGCATCTGGCAACGTCCGAAACTGGTAGAATTTACCTGACTGTAACGACTGCCGGACGCGCGCGCAAGCGGCGACGCGGGCTGGCCGACAAAATCTATTTGGCAAAAAGCATACGACAGGCAGGGCAATGACAGACATTCAGGGACGCAAACCAAACGTATGTGTGGTCGGGAGCTGTAACGTCGACCTGCTGGCGCGGGTGCCGCGCATTCCGGGTCCGGGCGAAACGCTGGCCGGCTCCAGCTTCAAGATCGGCTTTGGCGGCAAGGGCGCGAACCAGGCGGCGATGGCGGCCAGGCTGGGTGCGGAGGTCCACTTCGTCGGGCGGGTCGGGCGCGACGTCTTCGGCAGCGACACACTGCGCAACTTCCGCGAGCTGGGGGTGGATACGACCCACATCGGCATCGACGACACGCTCTCGTCGGGCGTCGCGCCGATCTTCGTCAACGAGGAAACCGGCCAGAACTCGATTGTGATCGTCCACGGGGCGAACTACGGCTTCGGCCCGGACGAGGTGCGCACCGCCCGCGAGGTCATTCAGGCGGCGGACGTCATCATCTGCCAGCTCGAAATCCGCCCGGAAGCGTCGCTGGAGGCGTTTCGCGTCGCCAAAGAAGCGGCCCGCCCGCCCATCACCATCCTCAACCCCGCGCCGGCCGGCCCGATGCCGGATGAGCTGCTGCGGCTGACCGACATCTTCATCCCGAACGAAGTCGAGGCGGCCGACCTGGTGAACATGCCGGTCGACACGCCGGAACAGATCGAAGCGGCGGCGCGGGCGCTCCAGAAACGCGGGCCGCGAACAGTCATCGTCACGCTGGGCAAACGCGGCGCGCTGATCGTCGACGGCGACCAGCCGGCCGAGCTGTCACCGGCCCAGGAAGTCAAAGCGGTCGACACGACCGGCGCGGGCGACTCGTTCGTCGGCTCGCTGGCGTGCCTGCTGGGCGAAGGCCGCCCGCTGCGCCAGGCGGTCGAAATCGCGTCGGCCATCGCCACGCGCTCGGTTTTGAAGCACGGCACGCAGTCGTCGTTCCCCACGCGCGGCGAAGTCGCCGATCTGCTGGGCTGAGGCTGCTTACAGCCAGAACCAGCCTCGGTCTTCCCACCTGCGGAAGCCGGGGCTTTTTTTATGTCTTTACAGCTTTCGACAGCCAATAGATTAATGTGATTATTCTTGTAAAAGGCTCTATAGAAGTCGTAAAAGTTGCTTCGTTCCCCGCCCGATTTCTCCTATAGTGAGTGCAATTCACCGACCTATAGGAGAACATCATGAACCCTGTCCTGAGTCATGCCGCGCTACGTAAGTCGACCCTCTTCACGCTGATGGCCCTTCTGTTTGTTTTTATGGGCGCTACGCTGGTCGCCGGCGAACAATACATCCAGCCGGACGGCCGCTTGAACCAGGTCACGCATTTTGGCGGTGACGCCTTCTACTGCGTGGACGAGAACTTTGAAGCCACGACCCAGTATTCGGACTTCGGCAAAGGCGGCTTCCGCCTGCTGAACATGCAGGGTCAGGAACTGTGGTTCGTGCCGGCGCTGCAAATTTCGGCGGCCGTGGCCGAAGCCAAGGAAACCGGCGGCGGCGTACTGGTTGGCGAAGGCATGGGCACCTATGGCCCCGTCAGCGTCTACGCCTACGTGACCAACGAAAACGACGACTACTTCATCTTCAGCGGCTTCGACGAATTCGGCAAGCCGAACTCGATCACCTTCAAGTTCTGTATCCCGGTCGGCCCTGCGCCTGACGAGCCGAGCAGCGAAGGCAACGACGAGCCTGAAGAAGAGTGCGACCCGGTCATCTTCTTGAAAGGACTCGCCAAGTCGGCAGGCGTGTCGGCGGCCGTTCCCTATAACCCGTGCATCGAGATTGATGACTGTGTGCCTGCCCCCCGCAAGTTCCTGGCCGGCAAGCGCATCACGCAGGTTCCGCTCGACGACTGCCTCCAGGGCTAAAGTCTGGCTGCTCTTTACGCAGCTTCCGTAAATAACCTGAAGCCCGACCTCAAAGACCTACCCGATATGGGTAGGTCTTTGCTTTTGTGGCGCGGCGCTCCGGTCACGCCGGTTCATTTACAAAGCCAAAGCAGCGCCCGCGCCAGAACGTGGGCGCTGCGGTCACCGGCTTCCACAGTACGGCAGCGGCCCGCCGATAAAGGTGGGCCGTATTGTTTGCGGTGCACCCGCCTACACCAGGGTTTACCAGGCCAATGGTATGGAACCTGGAAAAATGATTGCGCTTTATCTCCGCTTTCCCTGATACAGTAAGTTTGTCAACTAATTTCCAAAGGGAGAACTCATGCGTCAACTTTCAGAGTTACTTGTTGTTCGTCGCGCATTTTTGACCTGCCTGGGTGCGCTCCTGCTTATTTTTACCGGCGCGACACTGACCGCGGGTCAGGAGCTGATCCACGAGGACGGCCGCATCAACCAGGTGGCGCACTTCGGCGGCGATGCCTTCTACTGCGTGGACGATGGCTTTAACTCCACCACCAATTATCCTGAGATGGTCGACGGCGGCGGTTTCCGCTTGCTAAACATCGGCGGCCAGGAGTTGTGGTTCGTGCCGGCGGCGGACATCCTCGCCGCCGTCGAGGAATCGGTCGCGACCAACAGCGGTGTGCTGGTGGCGGAAGGCCAGGGCACTTACGGCCCAGCTCGGCTGTATACCTACTTCGACGGCAAAGAGCAGCAGTTCGTCTTCAGCGGCTACGACGAATTCGGCAAGTCGAACTCGCTGACGTTCGTTCCGTGCACGCCGGTCGGCCCCATTCCGAACTCGCCAAGCAGCAAAACGGAAAAATTGTGCACGCTGGTGAACGGGCCAATCGGGGTACAGGGGCCAACAGGGCCAGCTAGCAAGCAGCTCGCCCCGGTCATGGGAGCGCTTCCTACCCAGTCGATACCCTGCGACTCCTGCCCGCCTCTCCCGCTCGGCAAGTTGCTGGCCGGCAAACGTTTGGGCGCGCTGGCGCTGATCCCCGATCCTTACTGTGAAGAGGACCTCCCTATCTAACTTCTAACGAAACAAAAAGGTGACCCACCGGCAGCGGTGGGTCACCTTTTTGAATTCCCTGTTGTTTGACGTCAGGGAATGGCGACTTCGACCGGGTGAAGCTGGTGATGGTGCTCGTGCAGCGCGTGCTCCAGGTGACGCAGCGGGGCGTCGTGCATGAACGGGACGGCGCTGGGCGGGACGACCGCGAACACTGTTTCCGCCTTCAGCTCGTCGGCCGCTTTCACAATGCCCTGTTCCAGGTTGTGGTACTGGAAAACGCGCACCGACAGCGGCACACCGCACGCCGCCGCGAGCGCCTCGTAGGCCCGGATGTCGGATGTGTCGGCTTCGGTGAAGATGTAGGCGTTGCAGTCGTCGCACAGCCACGCCAGGTAATCGTCCGGCAGCAGCTTGACCAGCACAATGCTCGCGCCGCTGTCTTTGGCCTCCTGGCAGGCCTGGGACAGCGCTGCACAGGTCCAGGGGCGCGACTCCATTTGAACGAGAATAGGCGACTTTGCCATCAGCTTGTGTCCTCACCATCCATCACCATCATGATGATTGCAGTGTAACACCCTATTATTCCGTCCGAACAAGCGGCGCGCCGGTTGATTACGGATGTCATTGGCAACGCGGTGTCGATAGGCACCCACGCGTTTAGAGACGATACAACCGGGCCGCCGTTCCCCCGCGAATCGCGTCGATTTCGTGCTTCGAGCGGCCGCTGAGCGCCTGGTCCGTTTCGACCCAGACCGCCTGGTACGAGCCGGCCAGCGTGCAAATGGGCCAGTCGCTGCCGGCCATCAGACGCTCGGCGCCGAACGCGTCGATAGCGAAGTCGATGTAGGGCTTCAGGTCGCCGGACGTCCAGGTTTCCCAGTTGGCGGCGGTGTTCAGGCCAGAGATTTTGGCGTAAACGTTGGGGTGGGCGGCGGCCAGCATAAGCTGGTCGGTCCAGGGCGAGAGCTTGCGCTCGGCGATGGGCGGCTTCGCCAGGTGGTTGATGACCAGTTTCAGGTTCGGCAGCGCTTCCGCCAGCATCGGCGCGTGTTTCAGGCTGAACGGATAGACCGCCGACAGCTCGAAAATCTGGCGCATTTCTTCGACCACCTTGAGCGATTCGAGCACAGGCGGCCGCGCGATCCAGTCCGGGTTATCTTCGATGGAGAGCAGGTGGTTGACGCCGCGAAACTTGGGGTGTTGGCTGTACATCTCCAGCCGCCGCCGGGTGTCGTCAGGCTTCAGCAGGTCCACCCAGCCGACCACCGCGCCGATCCAGTCGACCTCGTCGGCGACTTTCAGCATGTAGGCGTTGCCCTCGTAGTTGTTCGCGCTTTGCACGAGCACCGTCTTGTCGATGCCGGCCGCGCGCAGGCGCGCCGACAGGTCGTCCGCCTCGAAGTTCCGGTTGATGGGTCCGTAATCGGGTCCAAGCCAGGCGTGCTCAACCTCGGTTAGATTCCAGAGGTGGTGGTGTGCATCAACAACCGGCATGAGTTATCCTTTCCGTAATGTATCTCCATTTCCCATAATAACTTACATTTCCCATTTCAGCGCGGGTTCTTCGCTACTTCTCAGTTCGCGTGAATACGGCCGACAACCTCGCTGTCACGCCACCGTTTGTCAGCGGAGGTGGGGCCGTGCGACGTAAGGACGACCGACACGCCGAGCGCCGCTTCCAGATAAGGCACGACGCCGGCATGGGCGACGGTCTGGTAGCGCGGCGCGCAGGCGAACAGGTGACGCGCCAGCGCGGCCTGATGGTCGAGGTCGGCGGGGTGGCGCGGCTTGATGCGCGTGATGGCCTCGGCGCTGCCCTCGAACCAAGCGTCGAGCATGGTCGATGGTCCCTGGTAGCTATAGCTGCCGCACACCCGCCATTCCGGCAGCGCGTCCAGCCGATCCAGGTGCGTCAGCGCCAGCGCGTCGACCGGCCCGGCCACGTCCAGCGCATAGCGGGCGGCCAGCAGGTCGAAATGACCGAGGCGAAAGGCTTGCTGCCATTCCGACGTGCTGTTGTGGGCTTCCGGCAGCAGCGCTTTCAACGTCGAATCCTCGGTGACGAATGGCCCCGCGCCGTGGCGGGTGAAGTAGGCGCGCAGCAGGCCCAAACGCATGATCGAGCCGCCATAAGCCTGTTCCGCCAGCAGCGTCGCCGCATTGTCGAACGTCGTTTTGCTCCAGGTGGTGTAGGGCGCGAAGCCGTGATCTTCGTCCAGCAGCACGCCCTGCGCGCCTTCAAAGACGATAGCGCCCGGCGCGTTCACGATCTCGCGCAGCGCGCTTTCATCGACAATGGACACAATGGTGGCGAGCGTGGCGTAGTTGTCGGCGATGATCTCCGGCAGAGCGGCGTCCTGGAATACCGCGAGATCGCCGACAGCAGCGGGCAGGGTGCGGAGGAGCGGCCAGAGTTCGTCCATCTCGGCGCGTTTGGCGTCCCGCAAGCGGCGCAGTTTGCGTAACACACCGGCGCTGTCCGACATGTCTCCGGCAACCAGCGCGTCGTCCGGGTGTTGGAGCGCGTCGGCGCGTGTTTCGCCGATGCCCAGGCCGCAGCTTCCGTGCCGGTTGGCCCCACGGGCGCGCTCGCGCAGCCGGTTGGCTGCCTGCTGGTAGGGCGTAATCACCAGCGCGTCGCGGTCCAGCAGTGTGCGCGCGAAAGCGTCGGTGACGCCGCGGCTGTACAGGTGCGCTTCCTCGTTGAAGAGCGCGTAGGGTTCGACCAGCATGAAGCGCGATAAGTAGGTGCGCACGCCGGGCACGAACATCCCGCTGCCAAACTGCGCGAAAGTGTGATGCCGTCCATCCGGCGTAACGACGTTGTGCGCTGCCTGCGGCCCGCCGTTGTAGCGGATGACGGTATGCGCTTGCAGGTCGCGCGTCAGAAAGTCGACGACGCTGCCTTTGCCGGCGTCGCCATAGCCGAGGTCCGCGACCAGCACGGCGCGCTGAGGCGAAAGAGACAAGCGGTTGCCCTTTTGGGTGAGAGCCGTAAACGTGTGAGTGAATTCGATCCGGTCAAGCTCAAGAATAGGACTTATAGAGAAACCCAAACGAATGGGCCGTTTTGTAGGGGCAAGGCCATGCCTTGCCCATTTTAACAACCAGTCCCATAGGATTGGATGTCTCGATGAGATGGGGGACGTCTGGCGGCACAACATGCGTGATAGGCTCCCCCTCTCCAGAGTACTGGAGAGGGGGTCGGGGGTGAGCTACCCATGCAGCCTGATGGCGGCACATCAAAGGGATGAAAATGGCGAGTCGTCGTGTAGGGGCAGTGCGCAGCCTCCCGTGGGACGGCGTGCCTTGCCCGGTTTTCTCCCACGAATTCCCCCTCATCCTGCTATTTTCGGAGGAGGCTTCGTCTACCACAGCCGCCTGGTGCGCGGTTGGTCGTCGTCGGCGTCCGGGCCGGCCAGGCTGCCGCCTGCGCTCTTGACCGCGCCCTCTTCCACCAGCGCGAGCGCCGGGACCAGCGCGTCCAGCGTTTGCTGGCTGGCTCCGCCTGCCTTCAAGTGGTCCAGCCCTTCCTGAAGGCTGATGCTGCGCGCCGTCAGGCCGATGGCGAGCGCGATGGTTTCCGAAACGTCGTCAGCGTTTTTCAGGTGCAGGACGTGCTGCGGGTCCAGGTACGACTTCCAGAATTCGAGCACCTGCGGGTCCTGGCCCCCCTGGGCGTGAACCGGAATGATGATGTAGAGGTGATAACGTTCGCGCACCTCGGCGATGATCTGCTCCAGCGGAATGTCGTCGCGCAGCGACTGACCGAAGATGCGGTTGATCTCGCCGTGTTTGACCGCGGTGTAGGCCATCTCGTCGGTCAGTAGGAAGAGGTAGCCCTTCTGCCGCCGCTTCTCCCAGCAGTCAATCGCGGTGTGCCGCGCCGCGAGGTAAAGCAGCAGTTCGGCAGACTCGCGCACGTCGCAGCCGCCGGCCAGTTGGCCGCCGAGGATCATGTTTTCAAGGTTCTGGTCCATTCGGTTGTCGGACTCGAACTGCCCAACCTGTACAGCCACCGGGTCGCAGTGGCCGTTGCTGAAGGCCGAAAACATGATTTGCGGGTTAGAGACGTAGGTTTTGCCCAGCAGCAGGCCCAACAACTGCGGCAGGTCTTTGTGAATGGCGCGCACCACCGCGCCCATCGAGCCGCTGACGTCCAGCCCGACGATGATCGAATTGGAGATCGGGTGCTCGGCGCTGTCGCGGCTTTCGCGCACTTCCAGACCATAAGGATTCAGCGTGGGGTGTACGGCTGAGGCCTGCCGGCTGTAGGCAAAGGCATCCTGGCCGGCGGCCTGCCGTTGGCTGGCGCGTGTGTGATAGGTATTTGGGGACCAGACTCCACTTCCCATGATGTAACGTCCTCTCTAGTCAGGTTTATACGGCATTGTAAACTCTCGAAACCGGCGCGGACCCCAGAGTTGCTCGATGATGCGGTCGAAGTCTTGCAGCAGCCCCCAGGCGTTTTGTGGCCGGCGGGCCGGGTCCGGTTCCAGGCAGCGCGCGAAATAGCGCTGTAGCTCCGGCTCCATGTGGCGAGCCGACGGCGCATCCAGCGGATCGTCGCCGAGCAGATACAGCATACACCGGGCGGCCATGAAGAGATCAAGCCCAGGCGTTGGCGGGACTGGCTGCTTCAACTCCGGCGGATACCATGCCTCGTAAGGCACGCTGATCGCCTGAAGCCGCTTGCCGGTCTGCGGGTCACGCACCGCGAAAGCCCAGTTGGCCAGCGCCAGCTTATGCTCTTTGGGTTCGATGAGGACGTGGCCGGGCAAAACAGCGCCGTGAACAACCCGACTGCGGTGGACAAAGCCGAGGATATTCAGCAACCGCCGCCACATCCAGGCCATGTCCCTGGCGTCGATGCCGCTGGGATAGTAGGCGTGGACTTCCTCCAACGCGTACAACTCGCTGGGCGAGGCGATGTATTCGTGCAGGCTGACGATGTTGACCTGGCGCGCGCGGGGTGAGGCGGCATCCTGGTACAGAAACGATTCCAGCACCTGCGGCAGGAAAGGGCGGAAGTCCCGGTAATCGGGCTGGGCTTGCAGGTGGTAGAGCGCGCTCGCCTCGTTCTGGACGAGGTCGTTGTCGTCGGCGCTGCGGGCGATACGGAACAACCCCTGCCACGTTTGGTCGTCGGCCCCGAAAGCGCAGCGATAGACGTAACACAGGTCGTCTTTGGTCAGCAGCGTCGAAACGGTATAGACGCGAGTCGGCGTCGCCACCAGGATGGCATCTTTGCCTTCGCCGATTTTCCAGTCGCTCAGGTACAGGGTCGAGCCACAGGCCTCACAGTGCAGTAACTGGTTCGCGCGGACGGACTCTGGCAGCGGATAGCCGCAGTTTGGACATTTGAGAATCTCGATTGTCATAAAGACCCTACCGGTTCAGTGGAAACGCTGTCTGGGCACGCTCCATTATATTTCATAACCTTAGCACGCCTGTTGCCCCAGCTACCGGGGCTTTACGAGTCTTTTACAAGTTATCTGCGGTTTGCCCTGGTTCCGTTGCCATGCGCGGCCAAGAACGCTAATCTCGAAGCCTGAACCAGACACCGCCGCACACAGGAGACGACGCGTTTATGCCACGATTGAACATTTCTTCCGGCACGCCCTGGGAGGCGACCGTCGGCTATTCGCGGGCGGTGCGGGTGGGCGAGCACGTCTTCGTTTCCGGCACCACCGCCAGCGACGAGAGCGGCGCGGTCCATGGCATCGGCGACCCCTACGCCCAGGCAGCCTACATCTTTCGCAAGATCGAGCGCGCCCTGGCGGAAGCCGGCGCGACGCTGGGCGACGTGGTGCGCGTGCGGATGTTCGTGACCGACATCAGCCGCTGGGAAGAGGTGGGCCGCGCGCACGGCGAGCTGTTTAGCAGCATTCGCCCGGTGACGACGATGGTCGAAGTCAGCAGGCTCATCAGCCCGGAGCACATGGTCGAGATCGAAGTCGACGCGCTGATTGGAGCCGCGCCGTGAAATTTAGCCTGCGGTTGAACAATGATTTGCCGGTGGCGGACACCATCCGGCTGGCGCGGGCGGCGGAAGCGGCCGGGTTCGACCAGTTCTGGGTCAGCCACGACCTGTTTTTGCGCAGCGCCGCCGTCATTCTAACGGCGGTGGCCGCCGCGACCGAGCGCATTCAGATTGGCACCTGCATTCTGAACCCGTACACGCTGAATCCGGCCGAGATCGCCATGCTGGCGGCGACGCTGGACGAAGCGTCGGGCGGGCGCTTCAACCTGGGCATCGCGTCGGGCGCGGCCGAGTTCCTGAAGTGGGTCGGCATTCACCCGGAAAAGCCGCTGACGGCGACCGTCGAGTCGATCCACGCCATCAACCGGCTGATGATGGGCGAGCGCGTGCCGCTGGACGGCCAGTTCTTGCACTGGACCGACGAAGCCTACCTGCGTTTCAAACCGCAGCGCCGCGTGCCGGTCTACCTGGGGGCGATGTCGCCCAACATGCTGCGGGCGATTGGCGAAGTGGCCGACGGCGGCCTGCCGCTGCTGCTGCCGCCGGAGCATTACGACACGGTGCTGCCCTATATTCAGGAGGGCGCAGCCAAAGCAGGGCGCGATATCTCCGAGATCGACGTGGCCGCCTGCATCTGGTGCTCGCTGTGCGATGACCGCGACCAGGCTGAAGAAGCGCTGCGCGACAAGATCGCCTATTACGGCCACGCGATGAGTCCGCTCATCTGGCAGCGGCTGGGCGTGACCCGCGCCGACTTCGACGCGATTGAGCACGCCGCGATGGCCGAGGGCGACATGGCGAAGGCGCGGGCGCTGGTCACGCCGGCCATGCTCAAAATCGGCATCGTCGGCACGTCGGCGGACCTGATCGAGCGGCTGGAGGCGCTGGTCGCGCTGGGCGTGCGCCACCTGAGCCTGGGGCCGCCGCTCGGCCCGAACCCGCTCGAAGCGGTCGAGATGGTCGGGCGGGACGTGATTCCGCACTTCCGGCGGAACGGTTAGGACATGGCGCACACGTTCACTCTCTACGACCTGCGCGTGACCGTGGTCGCCATCGAAGGCCGCTCGGTCTGCGGCATGGCGGTCGGCGACTATTTCGAGCTGACCGAGAGCGCCAAGCTGCGGATTCCGGCCGGGCAGCACTTCTGCGTTTACGCGCTGAGCGCGGTGCTGCCGCTGCTGGCCGCCAAGCAGCGCGAACTCGCGGCCGGCGACTGGCTGGAGCGCGACTCGCTGGTGTGCTGCCCCGACCCCGACGAGCGGCTCATCATGAAGCTGGAGCGCATTGGGACGCGTGAGATGGACAGCGACGAGCTGACGTAGCGGGACGCCATCGCCCTGAGCAAAGCGCCTGTAACACAAAAGGAACGACGGTGCATTTCTTCCCTGCGGCTACTGAGGAAGGTACATCCCAAAACAGAGACTTTCATCATAGCATAGCGTTCGTTATTTGGGGTATTGCGCTTCTCCCTATAAGTTTTCAACCGAACCGCGCTGAAGCCCACGAAGCATTCAGAGCGGGAGCGCTCTTGTTGCTCGTCTTGTGCTCACTTCCCTGGCTCCGCAACGAGAAGATACAGTGTATCCCTGCGCGGTTCCCACTTGTCGCGGCGATTGCGCTGCATTGCTTGGCGCTAATTGCATCGACGCTCTTCTCGCTGAGTCCCTCAAGGTCGCTGCTTGGTGATACCATGCGGGCAATGGGCTTACTGACCAATCTTGCGCTGGTTGCCTGCGCTTTCTGGGGCGCAAGGACGCACCTGCGAAGCACTTGGCTGTGGTTCTGGCTTGCCGGAGTTGTGGTTGCGGGCTATGTCTGTCTAGAGGTCATATTCGCAGTCGCTGGTAGCGAGGGGCTTCGCGCGAACGGTCCAATGGGCTCTCCGCTTTCCACAGGGGGCTGGCTCGCGCTCTCGTTTCTTTGGGTAACTGTGGGTCTTCATAGTCAAACGCTGTCAAATAGGTTGCGTACACGCCGGTTCTGGATTTACGGCGGCCTCACCTTGATGTTTGTTGCCGTGGTGTTCACACAGTCTCGCGGCGCGACGCTGGGACTTCTGAGCGGCTTGGTCACCTTCGCCTTGATAAAGGCCGCTTTAGGTCATCGTTCATGGCTCATCGCTACGTTACCGCCGACTATTTTGTTGGCACTGGGTATCGTGGCCCTGTCGAACATGTCTTCAGGCCTTATGCGCGCCGTGATCCCGGAAAATATCCCCCTGGTTCGCCGTTTCCAATCACAAACCGAGGATCTCAGTCGGGCATTTCGCGAGGCCGTTTGGGCGAACAGTATTTCCCTCGTTCAGAATTGGCCGCTCATGCGGGCTAGCGATGGTACGACTGACCCTTTGTTTGCACTTCGGCCGTTCGTGGGCTATGGCCTGGAGATGACGGACATTGTCTACCGGCCACTGGCAAACACCGCGGTTCACCTGGACAATGCGCGGGTGGACCGCGCGCACAACGACTGGCTGGACACCTTATTGACAACAGGCTGGCTGGGCATTGCCGGGCGCGCCGCCATATGGGCGGCCGTGTGGTACGTGGCTCTTCGACGGGTGAATCTCTGGCGGCCAGGAGCGGCGCTATTGCCATTGGCGTGTGGCGCTATATGCGCCGCTATGGTTGATTCGCCCTGGCAACCTGTCGCGCTAACTTTCGGCGCTGTTACCGGGGCATGGCTATGGCTGCTGCTCGTGGGTCTAAGGCATTCAGAACGTGTTTTGCGTCACGATGCCTCTCCATCCCTGCTTGCGCTCACCATTGGCTCGGCACACCTCATCGCGCTTCAGTTCAATTTCAGTAACGTTACAAATGACTTCATTTTGTGGCTGGCGGTCGGTGTTTTATTGGCGACTCCCGCACAGACCAACGTGACCGAGTTTGCGAACCAGCGGCCACGCTTCTTGGTCTGGTCGGCCTTGGCCGTGGCCCTGCTCGCCTATACGAGCCTCGCCCTGGATGCCAGCCCGATCCAGACAATGGCTGTCAGTGTATTTCCTATCTTGGCTGTGCAGGTATTTAGCTATACAACACAAAGAATATTGTTTGTAGTCTACGCGACCGGTATGGTGATTGGGTTGGTCGCCGTCGTGCACTCACCCCAAGCCATTGTCGTCGTAGACACTACGCTCCTTGTTGGCGGCGTCTGGATTCTCGGCGAGGCGAGCATTTCGTGGAAACGCATGGGACTACGCCACGTGTTCTTACTGGCCCTCTTTATTCTCGGTTGGTTGATGTGGCGCAATGATGGGCTGGCCGGTATTTATTTGCAGCAAAGCCTACGGGATACGACTGGCCCATACGGGACAGAAAGCGCCTATCTTTCGGCGCAGTATCGCCCGTGGGATGATCAACTGTCCGGATGGGCGGGCTACCGAATTCTTCGTTCCATACCGAAAAACTCAGAGGCGGAAGCGACTCTTTTTGCGTTGAGCCACCAACTCTTGCAGAGAGCAGCCGCATTGAACCCATATGATGCTGATTACGCGCTGGGACTGGCGTCTGTCGAGGCAAATCTGGCTATCAAATATCCCGAACAGAGCCAACATCAGGAATCGGCGGATGCTTACTTTGCGTCAGCTGCGGAAATGCTCCCGGCAGACCCATCGGTCTGGTACAGTTGGAGTCAATTTTCTTATCAGGTCGCTGGCGACCTGCAAAACGCACATGACCAGGCGCTGAAGGCGGCATGCCTCCAGCCAGAGAGCCATGTCTTTCAAGCATGGCTGCAAATTCTCCGTCACACCCTCCGTTTGGCCGAGGACTTCGACTGTGAAACCGTCGCCTGATCCGTGTCACGCAGCTACCGACCTGCATAAGCAGTTCAACGATCCAAAACAACACTGCGGAAATGCATTATTGTTGCCGAGGAAGTCTCGAGAATGGGCGTCAAATTAGCGTTTCTAAGATTATAGAGATAGACGCTCTGACCATCGTTAAGGCTGAAGACCCCGGCGGCAATCGGTTGCGGCACGTCCAACGGAACAATATCAAGATTCATGGGTGCCAGCCCAAGCCGATCATAACGGTACAGTTCAACGGTTTCATTTTCGTTACAGGCGAAGTAAACCGACTCGGAATCTTGTCCAAAGGTCGGTGAAAAGCACTCCCGACTTCTAGATACGATAGTCGACCGCCGGCTCTCGATCACGTCAACCCGAATAACATGCTTGTTTTCTGTTTCCGCCTCATACGCAATATAAGTGCCATCAGGAGAAATCGCAGGGCTCGTACCATAATCAACGAGCGCTATAGGAGCTATCTCACCTGGCACATCCGAATCGACCACAAAGATGCCAGGACGTAAAGACGCGTCAAGTAGGGTCAAGAGAACTGAGCTTCCGCCAGGCATCCAAACCATGGGAAACCACCCGACCGTGTACCCACCGCTACCTGTATAAGCCAATCGTTCCACATTAGCGTTACGATCGAAAATATGGAGAGTCACCAAGCCTTCGCTCTCTCGCGACAGGTACGCGATCAACGTGCCTGTCGGATTGATTTCCGGGAAAGCATTTTCATCAGTCAGCGTCTGCGGCAGAGGCTGCACCCCCTGGTCAACTAGATATACTATACTCTGGCCGTTTTCAGTCGGAATCGCTTGAAACACGGCTAAAAGGGCATTCAACTCAGGGTCCTCAGACGGCCGATACGTGATCTGTATGTTGCTCACGATCTGGGGTAGCAGCGCGCAGTTGCCCCCGAGGCGGATAACCGATCGTGAGACCCAACCCCTCTCGACCATCACCCATTCTTCACCATCGTCATTTACGGTCTTTCCCAGAACTGGCATCATGAGGTTATAGGGAACGTAATCGCTGATTGACGCGGACGTGGTCGGCTCTTCTCTGACATTTACAGATTGAGACGTTCTTGGCGCCAGTACGCAGTCGCCTGTGGTAGGCATTGCGGGCAACATCGGGGTTGGCGTAGGAGGCGGGCAACCACCAAAGCCCGCGACGCCCGGAATGGTCGGACAACTGTCTGATGCATCTGGGATCGAATCGCCGTCGGCATCGGGTGGGCAGCCATTGTAGTCGTATGTTCCTGGCGTGTTTGGACAGCGATCCTGATCATCGGTCAGTCCGTCGCCATCCGAGTCAACCGGTAGTGGTGGTGGCGGTGCGTTGTTGTTGTTGTTGTTTCGATTGCTATCCCGCCTGTCATTATTATCGCTGTCGCGTTGATCGTTATTGTTAGACGAGCCGGATTGCAGGACAAAGCTATAACTGCCATCTGGTAGCGAGATCTCGAACCATTGGACTTCCTCTCTCAATCCGCCTAATTCCGCTGGGATATCAGGCAAAGCCCACAGCGTTGCTATCCCCATAACAAAGAAGCCAGCCACAGTTATGGCGGCTACGGTTTGCATCACAAGGGTATTGGATACACGAGAGGCCACATAGAGTCGCAGCGAAATCCTATTTGAAGTCATCATCGAATTCCTGACAAATCCATGGCCGGAACCCAATGCCATAGCGTCATGACCAGATTATCGGCACTCTGTATGTGCATGCCATCCTGTTCAATGCTCATATAAACAAGCCTTATTTATGCATCGGCCGCGCAGCGAAAGCCGATCAAGACATTAAAAGCGTTATCTGGCGTTCGCTGAATGCGTCGGTAAATAGTGATGTCAACCTGATCGCTCCTGTAATGGCCGCCGCGAGTGACAAATGCCCCATCGTTGCTTAAAGCCCATTCGCTGACATTGCCGGCTATGTCATAAAGTCCCAGGACATTGGGTGGGTAATGGGCAACTAATTGTGCAGTGCCGATTTCCTCTCCAAAATTTGCATCACCTGGCAACGGCGCTTCTTCGCCCCAGGGATAGATTCGATTCCCATTGTCCAAACCCCACCCGGCGGCAATTTCCCATTCCGCTTCAGTCGGCAGTCGCGCGCCACGCCACTGGCAATAAGCGATGGCTTCAAAGGCTGTGATCCCGGCGATGGGGTGTTCATTTATGCCGGTTACCAGCAGCGGCATTGCGCTCATCTGTTGTCGCCAGGCCCACCCATCGGCTGACCACCATTGTTGCTCGTCATAGCCCCCGGCCTCGACAAAGCCCATGTAGTCCCCAATCATGACCTCAGTTCGATCAATAGCATATGCGCCAACTGTGACCGTCTGTTCTGGCAGTTGGTCTTGATCGATATCGTTAGCCGATCCGTTGGTTCCAATAACATACGTTCCTGAGGGAACAACAACCATATTTGCGGGAACCATAAGTGTGGGTGTGGCGCTCGACGTTGCGGTAACTGTCACGGTCGCGCTCGCAGTCGCGGTAACCGTGAGCGTTGGCGTCGCCGTGACTGTCACGGTCGCGCTCGCAGTCGCGGTAACCGTGAGCGTTGGCGTCGCCGTGACTGTCACGGTCGCGCTCGCAGTCGCGGTAACCGTGAGCGTTGGCGTCGCCGTGACTGTCACGGTCGCGCTCGCAGTCGCGGTAACCGTGGCGGTTGGCGTCGCGCTTGCCGGCGGAGCACCAGCGATGAGCGGGGCCGCCATGATGTCGGTTGTTTCTATGGTCTCCATCACCTGAAGAGGTATCGAAGTCAGATTGGGGACCGGCGTAGACGTTATGTCTGGCGCTGTCGCTGCTTTTTCGGGTGATGTCGGTGATGGTATTCCGGGGTCCCCCCTATTATCTGACAGAGTCATAATCACAATTAAGGGTGGTTGGTTCACTGCATTTTCAGTCAGGCTATTCGAGAAGGCTTGCGCTACATCAGTGGCTGCCAGTCGGGTGAGTGTCATAGTGAAGTTGGACTCTCTGGCGAGATATTGCTGGATTCCGACGCCGATCAGCGCTGCTATGACCACCACGACCATAAGTAGCCAGAACAACATCGAAAAAGGCTTCCGCGATGATTTTGTCCGAAATCGGCCAGCCTGTGATGTAGAACCCGCCTGCGCTCGGCGACGCAGCGGGAACTGGAAAAAGCCAGTCTCTTGTTGTTTTACATCGGTAATCGCTGTTTGCATTGCTAGCGCAAATGCCTGGACTGTGCCGAAACGCTGGCTCGGCTCTTTCGCAAGCGCCCTATCGAGCACGACTGAAACAGCTCTGGGTATATCCGGTTGGTGAGCCTGGAGGGGCGTTGGACGCTCGTTAAGATGCTTCTGCATCAATTGATACGGCGTATCGGCCTCAAAAGGCAGTCGGCCAGTCAGCATACTGTAAACCACGACGGCCAGCGCATATTGATCTGCCGCTGGCGTAAGCGTTTCTTCGGACTTCCACTGCTCGGGCGGCATGTAGGAAGGAGTCCCAATGACATTATGCCCGGTACTAGCCAACGCAGTCGTCGCACTCACTAATTTAGCAATACCAAAGTCAACCAGGAATGCGCTTCCGTGGTTATCAAACATAATATTGTCGGGTTTGATGTCGCGATGTATGACGCCAACACTGTGTGCATAGTCCAGCGCAGCCGCGAGCTGCCACAGGATAGTTGTGATTTCGTGCATGGACGGCAGTGGTCTGCCTTCAAGTATGGCTTCGCGCAACCGTTGTCCAAGCGAACCGCCATTCAGGTATCGCATGGCTACATAGCTGATATTTCGGTGCGTACCGTAATCATAGACCGGGACAATGTGGCTATGTTCGAGTGAAGCCGCGATTTCCGCTTCACGGGTGAACCGGGCAAGATAGGTCGTGTCACTTGCGAAAACCGGTGGCAGTATCTTGATCGCCACCTCACGCTTCAGCGGCGGGTGATAAGCCCGGTATACCGCGCCCATGCCACCTGCGCCTAGGAACGCGCGTAGTTCATATGGCCCAAGTGTCTGTCCAACCAGATTCTCGATATCCATAAATTCCAACTCTTGTTCTGAAACAAACTCGTAGATGTGTCCAGCAAAAAACCCCTCGCTAATTGTTCCATAATATAACTTAAAACATCCTTGAGGTTAGTAATCTTTCTACTTGCTGCTCCACATTTTCGTATACTATCAGATGGGATTGTGATTCCTTCTATGACGCGACTGTCCCCTGCCATCCGCAAGCCTACCGCTGCTGCATCCGTCTCACCATCGCCAGCACCTTGAGCGCGTCGTGCCACTGGGCCTGCGGCTTGTGCGGGTAAATGGTGGTCGTCGCCAGCACCTTGCCGGTTGGGTCGATGACGGCGATCTTCGAGCCGGTGCGAAAGCCGGGGTCGATGCCGAGCACGACGCGGTTTGCCAGCGGCGGCTGAAGCAGCAGGCCGCGCAGGTTGGTCGCGAACACGGTGATGGCGTGCTGTTCGGCGGCTTCGGTCAGCGTCCGGCGCACGTCGCGCTCGATGGCCGGCAGCAGCAGGCGGGCCGCCGCGTCGGTCATCGCCAGCGCCATCTGGTCCGCGAACGGCGAGCGGTTGTCGGGTCGGAACTCGCGCTCGACGGCGTCGCGCCAGTCGCGCTCGGCCACGTCCAGGCGCAGACGCAGAATTTTGCCGGCCTCGCCACGGTTCAGCGCCAGCACCTGATACGGCTTCAGCCGGTCGACGCGGGCTTCGTAGTCGTAGTAGAGGGTGAAAATGCCCTTCTCGTCGGTCGCGTCCTTGACCTTCTCGGACACGATCATGCCAAAGCGCAGCGCCTTCTCGCGCACGCGGCGGCGAATGTCGGCGTGGTCGCTGATGCTTTCGGCGACGATGTCACGCGCGCCGGCCAGCGCATCGTCGGCGGTCGGCAGGTCGTCGCCAATGAACTGCGCGGCGGCCTGCTGGGCGCTTTGCGGCGTGCGCGCCTGCGTCAAAATCAGGTCGGCCAGCGGCTGCAAGCCGCGCTCGCGGGCGATGCCGGCGCGGGTGCGGCGCTTCGGTTTGTAGGGCAGGTACAGGTCTTCCAGCTCGGTCAGCGTCTCGGCCGCCAGCAGCTTCTGTTCCAGCTCCGGCGTCAGCTTGCCCTGCTCCCGCACCGACGCGATGACGGCATCCCGCCGCTCGTCGACCGCGCGCAGGCGGGCCAGCAGGTCGTAAAGTTGGCGAAGCTGCTCTTCGTCCAGGCTGTGGGTCGCCTCCTTGCGGTAGCGGGCGATAAACGGCAGCGTGTTGCCGGCGTCGAGCAGGCTGATGGCGGCGCTCACCTGCACCGGCTGCAAATGGAGCTGGTCGGCAATGCGGCGGTCGTAGTTTCGGCTGGTGGTCATGGCGTTTCAATCGCTTTCGGCGGACGGAACCGGGCGATTGTACGGGAGCGCGCGGCAAATAGGAAGCGGCGGCGGCATGGGGCAGATGAAAAGGAGCCGCATCTACAAAGGCGTCTGGTCAATATTCGACAACATCGGGACTTCGCCGTGTAAGGGCACGATAGATCGTGCTCCTACGAGGCGACTCCAGGTTTATTGTTGCCCTGTGCCGGATTGAAGCATGAGAGATGGACCGGGTGTTTACCGGGATAAATGAAATCATTCTTGAAACGTTAATGCGGCGAACGTAGAAATGGAGATTTTAATGTTGTAAGATAAAAAGCAATTCACCCAACACTGGAGAGTACGTCATGGGAAATTTCAAGCTCGACGGCAAGACCATCGCGATAGGCGCGCTGCTCATCCTGGCCGCCGTCATCTTCCTGCCGCAGATTCTGGGCAACAACAATGCCGACCCAACGCCGACCGCCGTCCCCCAGGGTCAGGCCAACCCGCGCGACACGACCATCAATACAGATGATGGGATTGAGCTGGGTCTGGCGGTAGCCACCACCAACCTCGACCGCAATGGCTGCGCGGTCGATAACACCAGCACCTTCCCAGCCGGCACCCGTGTACTGTACGTCGTCGCCGAAGACAGCGTGGTCGCCCAGGGCACCGATGTGTTCGTGCGCTGGTACTACGAAGGTCAGGTCTACGAGGAGTCGGACGAGATTACGGCCGACCAGAACTATACCGATACCTGCATCGGCTTCAGCCTGGAAGCCGATGAAATCAATGCCCTGCGCGCCGGCGACTACGAAGCCGAATTCATCGTCAATGGCAATCCCGCGAACACCGTCGACTTCCTGGTCCAATAAGGAGCTAGCCTCATGTTTGACGATCTCGGCACCCTTTGTCTCGTCGGAGTCTTTCTCATCGTCGGCCTGATGCTGGCTTCGCGTCTGTTCGGCGGCGGTGGTCGGGGCGGCACTGACTTCAGCCAGCGCGGCCCGGAAGAGCGCACCGTCGACAACCCGGAAGTGCGCAGCCGTGGTTTCTTTGGCGGCCGGTCGCAGTCATCGGGCGGCTCACGCAGCGGCGGTTCCTTGTTCTCTGGCACGCGGCGCACTGGCAGCAGCGGCCGCGCCGACAACCCGGAGGTCAAGAGCCGGGGCGGCTTTGGCCGCAACAAGGATTAGGATAGTCACGAGTAACGAGTGAAAGCCAGCGCGAGAAAAACGGGATACCAGTGAAGGTGTCCCGTTTTGATTTTTTGGGAGACGTTGCTTGCCGCACCGCTCGCCGGAGGCTGAAAGCCATCCGGCTACGTATAGGTGAAAGCCGTCTAAAGACGGCTCAGAGGGTGTTCCTCCGACAACGAACCAGCCATCTGAGCACCGCTATGAGATTTGACGAATAGAAGCGCATATGGCGCTTCGCGCCCGGACGCGCTGTAGCGCTTCCCTACGAACCGACTCGTGTGTAGGGAAGCGCTACAGCGCGTCCGCCGGTCGAATCTCCACGATTAGCCAATTGACGCAGATCGTTTGATTACCTGCCTTGTTCATCCAGTTTCACAAGGGTGCTTTCACCTATGCGTAGCCGGATGATTTATCGTCCGCCGGTCCACTCTCCACGGTTAGCCAATCTCAGGCAGCTCTCACCCCGGCCACACGGCGCACAGGCGCTCGCTGCCGATGCCGCTGATGACGCAGCGCTCCTTGGCGCTGGCGAGCAGCGTCTGCGTCCAGTCCACCACGCCGCCGTCGGCCAGCTCCAGCCAACCGCCATCCTGCCCGGCCGCGTAGACGTGGAAGCACAGGTCGACGTAGTAGTTCTGGCCGCTGGTGCGCTCGCGGTCGAAACCGCATTCCACGCGCGGAAAGGCCGCCTGGACCGGCGCAAGCAGCGCGTTTTCGAGCAGCGTCTCGCGGGGGTCGGCGTGGAAGTCGGTCAGCGCCAGCCGCAGCGCCACGCCCGGCCCCAGGAAGACGTCGAGCGCGCGCAGGTAAAAGCCGATGTGGGTGACGAGCGTCGCCAGCTCCAAGCGCAGGTTGCCGGCGTCGCGCCCGGCGCTGCACAGCGCGAAGGCGGCGAAGTGGCTGAACGAGTTCGGGCCGGGGAAGCGCTGCGGGCGTAACAGCCGGTGGCTGGCGGCCAGGTGGACCGCCTGCGCCGACTTCGGATCGGCTTTCAGCAGCACCCGCCGCCGCTGGGCGGCTTCCAGCGCCAGCACGTTGGTCGAGTCCGACAGAACTTCGTTATTGCGAATCGTCGACAGGGCGCGGTTCTGGTCCACCAGCGCCGGGATGGAGCACGTTCCCAGCGGCGCGACCGGCGACAGGACCATCGACTGAAAGTCGGGCGGAAGCAAACCGAAGGCGGTCTGTTCCCATTGCAACAGGCGCAGCGGCGAGGTGGTCGATGGCCGCACGAGCGAGTCGTTCTCGTAATCGACCAGCAGCGAGGCCGGCGTTTTGCGCCCGGCGCGCCGGCGGTAGACTTCCAGCAGCAGCGATTGCAGGTCGGTCGGCTTTAGCCGCTCGGCCAACAGCGCGACCAGCCCCGGCACGCCCGCCTCGCGCTCGATTCGCTCGATGATCTTGCTCATAGGTTATCCGTTCCGCTCGCCTCGCAACGGATTAAAACGTATCACGGCGGCTCACAAAAGGCAACCGGATGAAAATAGGACAAGTTGAACCGCCAGGGTTATGCCAAGAAAAGCCAACCGCAGAGACGCGGAGAACGCAGAGGCTCGCAGAGAAATCGATAATAACTCTCTGCGAAGCTCCGCGTTGTCTGCGTCTCCGCGGTTACGTTTTAGCTGCTCCAGCGGGCTTTGTTGAGCAGGCCGCCGTTGGAGTCCGACAGGTAGCTGAGCTGGCCGTCGGCGATGCGCAGGCTGTTGAGCGTGCCGCTGCCTTCGACGACGACGTACGCGCCGTTGGGGGCGACCGCGCCATTGACGGCGTTGACCGCTAGCGCGCGCGGCGCGCAGCTCGGCGGGTTGCCCAGGCAGGTCAGGTCGACCGCGCGGACTTCGCCGCCGCCGTAACCGCCGCCGGCCGTGTAGACCAGCGTCGTGGCGGACACGTCCATCAGGCTTTGCGGCGCGACGCTGTCGCCCAGCCGCACCGCGCTGCCGGGGCAGGTCGCCGTGTCGGCGCAGGCCAACGAAACAGCCTGGACCGTTCCGGCATCGACGAAGTAGGCCCAGGTCCCATCGGTCTGGACGTCCGTGGCCGAGGCCGGCAGCAGCTCGCGGCCCGTCTGGAGCGGGTTGTCGGCGCAGGCCGACATCAGGCACGACAGGTCGGCGATGCGGACGTAGTTGGTGGCGTCGCGGTAGATCAACTGGAGCGTGCCCGGCCGCCAGACCAGCGGGTTAATCGGCGCGGTGCGGCCGCTGTCGAGCGTCAGCGTGACGCCGGTCGCGGCGTTGGTGACGGCAAGCTGGCTGTTGCCGCTCATGCCGGTGTAGGCCACCAGCGGCGCGCTTTCGGCCCACAGGCCGTTGTATTGGCCGGTCGGGTCGCCGCCGGCCAGGGTGACCGGCGCGCCGCCTATGGGTTGGACCACGTTGTTCGCGCCCTGGCCGTAAAACAGGAACTGCCCGCCGGGCGCGATGGCCCGCGCCTGCGGCAAGTGCGAGCGTTCCGAACCCAGGTCGAAGGCCGAGCGCAGGCTGACCGGGGCAGGGGCGGCTACAAGATCGACCAGCGCGCCGCCGGCAGCGGGCAGCGCTACCAGACGATTGCCGAGCGCGAGCAAAATCGACCCGCTGTCCGGCGTCCACTGGCCGCCGCTGACCGGCGGGGCGACGCGACCAATTTCGGCCATGCTCTGCGAATGGATATCGGCCACGCGCAGGCTGATCTCGGTGCCGGCATCGACCGCGAAAAACACCTGGCGCGCATTGGGCGACCAGGCATAACCGAGGCTGGCGTTCAGGTATTCGCCCGGATTGCTGACAATCCAGCGGTAGCCGCCATCGCCGCTGGCGACGACGAGCTGGCCGGAGCTGTTGACAAAGGCCAGATACGGGCCAGCCGCCTGGGCAGCCGCTGAGAATGGCATGGTAAAGAGGGCCAGGAGAAGCAGCAGGATCAGGGCGAGGATGCCCTTGCTGGTCATGAAACGGGCTTCCTTCCATCCGCACGTCGGCAGGTGCGGAAAAAATGGGCGCACAATTGTGCCTTTTCACCATATACTGAAGGTTACACGATTTCAATAATCTCTGCGCCCCCTGAAAACAGGGGCCATCTGACACCCGCGCGCCGCTTAAGCGAGTCTGGCTTAATGTTTGGTAAGATTCCTTCGATTGAACCTCCGGCCGCGTCTACAGTAAAGTATTCACACGTATGATTAAGTGACCGTTCATTTGCGTCCATTTTTGAGTCTTGTCGTAAAAGGCTTCGTCATGAAGACACGCGCCGGCTTTCATTGGTCCCTGTTGGTGTTGCTTCTGTTCACCGGTTGCAGCAGCCTGCCGGGCTTACGGGTGCTCACCGGCCAGGACTCGGAACAGGCGACCGCTAACCGCGTGGTCGAAACGCTCGATCTGGTGATGGCCGACAAGACCGGCGCGACCGACCCCGCGCTGATGGCGACCGCCGACCGCATCGAAGCGGCGACCGGCACCGTCGACATCATCGAAATTCGCCCCGACGCCGAGGCCGATGCGTTCGTCGTCAACATGTTGTATGCCGCGCCGCAGGTACCGCAAACGCTCGAAGGGCAGGCGATGGCGCTGGACGCCCGCCGCCGCGCCATCGAGCTGACGTGGCAGGCGGTGCTGGAGCAAAGCGCGGGCACGGACATGATAGAAATTAACCTGCTCTTCCCGATCCCGGTGGAGACGCTGGATACCGGCTCCTCGTACATCGGCCAGATCGCCGTCAACGCCAGCATTGGCCGGGATGACGCCGCGCTTTACCTGAGCGGGCCGCGTAACCTCGACAGCTTCTACGGCCTGATTCTGGACGGCACGTTGAGCTACACCAGCCCCGCAACCTTTCAGCTTTACCAGGGCCGGCCCAACCACCCGCTGTTCCTGCTGGGAGATGCGCCTGTCTGACCAACTTAACGGCGCGCGGCGCGCTTCGAGCCGCGTTTTCGCGTTCCTGTCGTTGTGAGACATGAGTGGGGTACCCGTGTGATGAGTACGATGCAGGAATCCGAACAGGTTCTCACCCCGGCCGAAAATCCCTTACGTTACGCCTGGGAAACTGAAGAGACGATGGTCGAGCAGCGACGCAAGAGCGTGCGCCACCGCATTGGCCGCGTCGTTGGCCGAAGCTGGCTGCCGGTCGTTATCATCTCCATCATTCTTGCCGCGCTGCTGGACGCGACCGTCATGCGGATGTTCGTGTCGGCCGTGCCCTACATTTTGCGGCTGGCCTTCACCAGCTTGCTCATCATCGGCCAGTTCGCGGCCATGTTCTGGTTCCTGGGCCGGTCGCGCATGTACACCATCTGGCCGGGCGCGGAGGGCGTCAACTTCAGCGACTATCGCGGCCAGCCGGAGCTGCTGGACCAGGCCAAGCAGATGGTCAAGCTGCTGCGCGGCGTCAAGGTGTTCGAGGACGCGGGCGGCGAGCCGCTGAACGGTCTGCTGCTGGAAGGCCCGCCCGGCACCGGCAAAACCTGGCTGGCGCAGGCCATCAGCACCGAGGCCGGCGTGCCGTTTTTCTTCGTCGACGCGTCGTCCATGAACTCGATGTTCATCGGCATCGCGCCGCTCAAGGTCGGCAACATCTACCGCCGGGCGCGCAAGGCCGCCAAGGAATACGGCGCGTCGGTCATCTTCATCGACGAGATCGACGCGATTGGCTCACGCTCCGGTGTGGCCGAACCGGGTGAGAAGGACGGGACCGGCTTCATTCCCAACCGCCTGCGCATCATGTTCGGCGGCATGGGCGGCAGCAGCGGCATGTTGAGCACGCTGTTGATCGAGATGAGCGGCTTCAGCCTGGAGCATGGCTACTGGGCGCGCAAGCGGACGTGGTGGTACAAGACCATTTTGCGCCGCAACCCGCCCAAGCCGAATAAGCGCGTGCTGACGATTGGCGCGACCAACCGCATTCAGGCGTTGGACCCAGCGCTGCTGCGCCCCGGCCGCTTCGATAAGAAGATTCGCATCGACGCGCCCGACATGGAAGGGCGGCGCGACATCATCGAGTATTACCTGTCGAAGATGTCCCACGACGACGACATGGACCCGCTGGTGCTGGCCGCCGAAACGCCCGGCTACACACCCGCCGACCTGAAATACCTGCTGAACGAAGCGCTGCGTTACGCGTTGTTCGACGGCCGCGTCAGCATGAGCTACCGCGACTTCCGGCTGGCGCAGCCGGAGCACGAGATGGGCCTGCGCTCGCCGATCAAGAACCTGTCACGCGAGGACAAGTACCGTCTGGCCGCGCACGAGGCCGGCCACGCCATCGCCATTCGCCTCTACCGGCCCAACTACCGCATCGCCCGCGTCACCATCGTCCGGCAGGGCGGCGCGCACGGCCACGTCACGTCGTACCCGGCGACCGAAGAGTACGACTATATGAGCACGTTCGACCACCTGATGAACCAACTCCGCGTCTCGGTGGCCGGCAAGGCGGGCGAGATGGAGTTTGTCAACGAAGGCGCGCAAACGCTCGGCGTCGGCGGCGACTTCCGCAACATACGCGCGGTGCTGTTCCACATGGCGAACGCCGGCATGTTCGGCCCGCTGGGCGGCAACTTCAACGGCACCAACTACAGCCCGGACATGCGCGAGGCGATGGAAGACACCTTCCGCCAGGTGCTGGACGAGGTCCGGCTGGCCCTGCGCGCCCACCGCGACATGGGCGAAGCGCTGATCCACAAGCTGCTGGAAAACAACGAGCTACTGGCCGACGATGTCGAGACGTTCTTCGACGCCTACGGCCTGTACACGCCGAAAGTGACGCTGCCGGGCGACGTGGTGCAAGCGGCGGACGGGGCGGCGTAGGGACTCGACGGAACCTCACCCCCCGCCCCCTCTCCAAATTGAACTGCAAATTTGGAGAGGGGGAGCCAGGCGCCACGCCGCGACGTGCCCCCTTCCCCCGTCTTACTCCCCCTCTCTATCGCTGCTTTTCGCGATGGAGAGGGGGTTGGGGGGTGAGGTTCCGGGAAGCGACAATAACGATGCAATCCCCGACCATCACTATGGTGGACTGCTAGATGAACGAGGGAACCCGATGAGTAGCCTAAACCGACCTGTCCCGCCGCCGGAAACGCGGTTTGAGTGGGAACTCGAAGAGACGTTAGTCGACCGCCGCAACCGTTTACCGCAGCGCGTGCGCCGCTTCGTCAAGAGCACCTGGCTGTGGGTGTTCCTGGTCGGGCTGCTGCTGGCGGCGCTGCTGGACGCGAGCGTGATGCAGGCGCTGGTGACGATCTTCGGCCTCGCCGTGCAGCTCATATTCATCATGAGCATCTTCCTGTTCCAGTTCGTGCTCATGTTCTGGTTCCTCAGCAAGTCGCGCATGTACACCATCATGCCGGGGGCCGAGGGCGTCTCGTTTTCCGACTATCGCGGCCAGCCGGAAGTGCTGGAACAGGCGAAACAGGTCGTCATGCTTCTGCGCGGCGTCAGGGCGTTCGAGGGCGCGGGCGGCGAGCCGCTGAACGGCCTGCTGCTGGAAGGCCCGCCCGGCACCGGCAAGACCTGGCTGGCGCAGGCCATCAGCACCGAGGCCGGCGTGCCCTACTTTTACGTCGATACGTCGTCGCTTCAGGCGATGTTCATGGGCATGGGCGCGCTCAAGGTGTCGCGCATGTACGGCAAGGCGCGCAAGGCCGCCAAAGAGTACGGCGCGGCGGTCGTCTTCCTGGACGAAATCGACTCGATAGGCTCGCGCTCCGGCGTCAGCGCGGTCGGCGGCGGCATGAACGGGCCGAACGCCGGGATGGGCGGCATGGGCGGGGGCGGCAGCATGGGCCTGCTGAGCACCATGCTGATCGAGATGAGCGGCTTCAGCCTGGAACACGGCTGGCGCGCGCGGCTGCGGACGTGGTGGTACAGGAAGATTCTGCGCAAAAGCCCGCCGAAGCCGAACAAGCGCGTGCTGACCATCGGCGCGACCAATCGTATTTCGGCGCTCGACCCGGCGCTGCTGCGCCCCGGCCGCTTCGACAAAAAGATGCGTATCGACGCGCCCGACATGGAAGGCCGGCGCGACATCTTCGCCTACTACCTGTCGAAGATGGCGCACGACGAGAGCATGGACCCGGTTATTCTGGCGTCGGAAACCCCCGGCTACACCCCGGCGGACATCAAGTACGTGCTGAACGAGGCGCTGCGCTACGGCCTGTTCGAGGGCCGGCGTTACATGACCTACCGTGACTTCCAGTATGCCCAGCCGGAGCACGAAGCCGGCTTACGCTCGCCTCTGAAGCACATGGCGAAGGAAGCGCGCGAGCGGCTGGCCTTCCACGAGGCCGGGCACGCGGCGGCGGTGCGCCTGTTCCTGCCGGACCACCGCATCTCGCGCGTGACCATCATTCGCCAGGGCATGGCGTTCGGCCACGTGCAGCACTACCCGGCGCGCGAAGCCTATCGCGGCATGATTATCAAGGACCGCTACATGGACATGCTGCGGGTGGCGGTGGCCGGCAAGGCGGCGGAGATCGAGTTCTGCGGCCTGAAGAACCAGACGCTGGGCGTGGCCGGCGACTTCAACCGCATCCGCACAACGCTGTACGCGATGGCTTCGGCCGGCATGTTTGGGCCGCTGGGCGCGGTCATGGGCAACCGGGCCGACGTGATGATGAGCGGCAGCGCGGTGACGCCGGAGATGGCGCAGGCGATGGAAGAGGCGTTCCAGCAGGTACTGCGCGAGACGCGCAAGAAGCTGCGCGAGCACACGCCGATGCTGAAAGCGCTGGTGGCGCTGCTGCTCGAAAAAGAGGAGCTGCTGGCCGACGAGGTGCGCGCCTTCTTCGACCCGTACGGCCTGACCACGCCCGACTCGACGCTGGTCAAGGATGGCGAGGAGATCAGCATCTTCACGCCGCGCCTGG